>ERZ808035.17-NODE-17-length-253105-cov-17.349400_pt1 | contig 253105 bp, 203 predicted proteins | sample MGYA00380189_ERZ808035 | MGnify/ENA primary metagenome ERZ808035 (study PRJEB31490, sample SAMN06133407) | mouse gut metagenome | isolation source: M5_1 | host: mice | place: China: Chengdu | collected 2015-05 ... | reverse complement strand
ATGCCGTTGGGCAGGTGGAGGAATTTCTTGAGCCAGTCAATCTTGGCATTGCCGTAGTCCTCTATCTCATTCCATCCATCGGCTCCGCAGATGACTGCGCAAAGCGATATGAACAGGATTGAGTCAAGGCTGTGTTTCTGGGTGCGCGCCACACGGGGATCGCTGATGGTTGAAAAGAAATCTATGGGAGAGGTTGTGTTTGTCATATTAGATTAACGGCAGTCTGCCTATTTATATTGGCAAACAGCCGTTAAGTTTATTTAAGATGCGTCTGCCGTGGGAGAGGGATTGGAGGGAATTTGGGAAGCTCGCCTTACGGCTCGCCACGGTAGGGGAGCGAACAAAGGGAGGGAGCAGGGCGTATTATAGTTGATGGCGGAAGGTTCCGTCAACGCAACTGTTACGATTATGAGAGACAGAAAGATTTTCGGAGGCTTGATCAAAACTTTCCGCCGGGGCGCGGCCGGAGCGGCGCTGTTGGTGTTCGTCGGTATGGCCCAGGAGGGCGGGGCCCAGAGTTTTTCGTTCGGGTTCAGTACGCCGGAGGGTGTGTCGTTCAATGTAGGGAAAGGGGTACAGGGATGGCAGAGCGCTCCGTTGTGGATGGTTCCCGCGGCGGTGCCTGCCGTCGTCGCGGCTCCGGGGGTGGTAGCTGTTCCGGGAGTAGTGGCCGCTCCGGTATATTACGGGGAGTCGCCGAAGCATTACCGCAAGCGCGTCAAGAAGATGCGCAAGGCGATGCGCCGTGCTGGCGCGGGAGCGTGGGGGAGCGTCGCGCTGCCGGGTGGAATAGTTGTCAATGTCGGCGCTCCGATTGACTATGATGATGACGACTGGTATGACGATGACGACTGGGACGACCATCACCACCATCATTATAAACATTACAAAAAACACCACAAGAAGCACCACAAACACCACCATCACCACGACGATGACTGAGGCCCTGGTTTATGCCGGGCCGAGGGTCAGCGCGGAGGGGTTGGTGAGATATGAGGCGGCGCGGAGGATGTCGTCGGGAGTCAGGGCCTCGATTCGGGCTGCGCGTTCGGCGTCCGAGGCTACAGAGCCGAAGTAGAGCATCGAGCGGGCGGCGGAGAGTATACTCTGCTCCGAGCTGTCGGCGCTGACCTGCAACTGGCCGAGGTACTGCTTCTTGGCGGCCCGGAGGGCGCGGGGCGTCATCGGTTCGCAGGCGAGGCGTTCGAGTTCGGAGAGCACGAGGTCGCGGCATCGGGCGTTGTCGTCCGGGTCGCATCCGTAGTAAACGGCGAAGAGGCCGCAGTCGGTCATCAGGTTGGCCGACGCTTCGACGGAATAGACGAGTCCGCGCCTTTCGCGGAGGGCGACGTTCAGCCTGGAGTTCATTCCGGGTCCTCCCAGAATGTTGGCGGCCAGGCCTATGGCGTGGCGCTCTTCGGAATATACCGAGGGAATCGCGGCGCCGATGACTGTATGGCTCTGGTGGGAGTCTATTTCTTTCAGCTCGTTAAACGCCGGACGGGATACCGGGGCGATGCGGGAGAGTGGAGTCCCCGCCGCGGGGTATGCCTCGAAGTATCGCTCGACCATGGCGGCAACCTTCGCGGGATTCGCCGGGCCGTAGTAGAAGGCGACTGTGCGGGGCGCGGTATAGCAGCCGGAGAGCCATCCGCGGCATTTTTCGGGGGTGAAGAGGGGTAGGTTTCCGGCCGGCCCGAGGATGTTATGGCCGAGCTGGGAACCGCGGAAGAAAATATCCTCGAAATCGTCGAATACCGCTTCGGAGGGGGAGTCGAGGTAGGAGTCGATTTCGTCGCTTACAACCTCTCGTTCCTTTTCGAGCTCGCGGGCGGGGAAGACGGAGTTTGTCGCGAGGTCGGCCACCAGTTCCACCGCTCGGCTGAGGTTCCCTCGGGGAAACACGGTATATATGGCGGTTTCCTCCTTTGTCGTGAAGGCGTTTAGGTCGCCGCCGACAGCCTCCATGCGTCCGTTGATATGGCAGGCGCGGCGTTTGGAGGTGCCTTTGAATACGGTATGCTCTACAAAATGGGCGAGACCGTAGAGGCCGGGAGCCTCGTCGCGGCTCCCGGCGCTCATCGTTATTCCGAAATACTCGACGGCGGAGGGGGCCTGTATGGCGGCGAAGCCCATCCCGTCGCGGAGTATCATTGTCGTTATGTCCGGTTCTCTCATTCCTTGTCAGGCTTTGGCGGTTGCCGTTTCCGGCTCGAGCCATTTGCCGTCGGCGCGGATAATCTCGATCAGACGGCCCACGGCCTCGTCGGAAGGGATGTTCTTTTCGACACATTCCTTTCCGCGGTAGAGGCTGATTTTCCCGGCCGCGGCGCCGACGTAACCATAGTCCGCGTCAGCCATTTCGCCGGGGCCGTTTACCACGCACCCCATGACGGCGATTTTCAGGCCTTTGAGATGTGAGGTCGCTTCCTTGACCCGTTTGACGGTCTGCTGAAGGTCGAACATCGTGCGGCCGCAGCCGGGGCAGGAGACAAATTCCGTCTTGCTGATCCTGCGGCGGGTGGCTTGCAGAATCGAGAGCGAGAGGCGGTTCAGCTCGTCGCGGGTGAGTGCGTCGGCGACGATTTCCATGCCGTCAATCAGGCCGTTGAGCAGCAGCGCGCCGAAATCAGCCGAGGCGCGTATCACTACCTGTTCGGCTGTCGCGCCGGGATAGCCGATTCGGGCAATAACCGGGCGGCGGTCACCATCGGCGGTCATGCGGTGGATGCGGGCGGATATGTCGCCGAGTGGGTTGGGGTGGGAGGTCTCGAGAACAGCTATCCCCTCTGCGGGAATGCTGTCGAGACCGACCACTACCGGCACGTTGCTCCCTCCGACGTTGCCGACCGGGTCAGTTACGCGGCGGAGGGGGCGGAGCGGGTTGTAGCCGGGGGCGTACTCCCCTTCGATCGAGGGGGCTGACCCGCGGGAGGCGATGTATCCGGCGAGCTCGCGGGCGACGGGCACCTCGGCCTCCGGCTCCTCGCTGAGGGAGACGCGGATTGTGTCGCCGATACCTTCGGCGAGGAGCGTCCCGATTCCGGCCGCTGAGCGCACGCGGCCATCCTCGCCGTCTCCGGCCTCGGTCACTCCGAGGTGGAGGGGGAAAGCCATCCCCTCGCGGTTCATCTCGCTGACGAGGAGGCGCACCGTCTCGACCATTACCACCGTGTTGGAGGCTTTGATCGAAATCACAATGTCGTTAAAGTTCTCTTTGACGGCGACGCGGAGAAACTCCATCGCGCTCTCGACCATCCCGGCGGGAGTGTCACCGTAGCGGCTCATGATACGGTCGGAGAGGGAGCCGTGATTGACCCCGATACGGATCGCGGTCCCGTGCTCGCGGCAGAGGCGCAGGAACGGGACGAAGGTTTCGGCGATTTTGTCGAGCTCGCGGGCATACTCCTCATCGGTGTATTCGAGCTTGACGAAAGTGCGGCCCGGATCGACGAAATTGCCTGGGTTTATGCGCACCTTTTCGACCTCCTCGGCGGCGGCGAAGGCGGCCTTGGGGTTGAAATGGATGTCGGCGACGAGGGGTATCCCGCACCCCTGTTCGCGGAGGCGGCGGCGAATCTCCCCCATATTGCGGGCTTCGCGCACCCCCTGCGCAGTCAGGCGGTCGATATCCGCGCCGGCCTTTGCGATACGGGCAGCCTGGGCCACGGAGCCTTCGGTGTCCATAGTCGAGGTATTGTTCATCGACTGGATGCGGACGGGGTAGCCGCTGCCGATTTTAACGGAACCGACAGTGGTAGTAGATGTCTTCCGGCGGTTGTAGTCAAATACGCTCATTCGGGAAAAGCAGATAAACGCTAAAACTTGTGCTTAGAAAACGGCGTCCGGGTCGGAAACCTTGTACTCATACTCGATACGGTCAAGCTCGGCGTTGGCCTTCACGATTTTCTGGCGGAGGGTTGTCACCCAGCCGTCGTAGCGGGCTGCGAGCTTTCCGTCGGCCAGGGCGAGGATGCGCACGGCGAGCACGGCTGCGTTCATCGCGCCGTCGATAGCGGTGGTGGCTACGGGTATGCCCGGAGGCATCTGTGCGATTGATAGGAGGGCGTCGCGACCTTCGAGGGTGGCCGAGAGGGGCACGCCGATCACGGGGAGGGGGGTGAGGGCTGAAATCACTCCCGGGAGGGCGGCTGCCATTCCGGCCCCGGCGATGATTACCTTCACTCCGCGGCCTTTCGCCCCGCGGGCGAAGTCGGCGACCTCTTCGGGCGTGCGGTGGGCCGAGAGGGCGAGCATTTCAAACGGAACCGCCATGTTGTTGAGGAAGTCGGCGGCTTTTTTCATCACGGGCAGGTCGGAGGTACTGCCCATTATAATGCTGACGGTTGGTGTCATAACTATGGTGATAAATGGTTTTTCTGATCAGGGTAGAGTTCAGTTGGCGGAGAAGAGGGGCGCGAGCCACCAGGCCGCGGCGAAGATGCAGATGAAGCCGTTGAGGAATCCCGCGGCCACCTGCCCGAGGGTATGGCGCCTGAGAATCAGGCGGGCGGTGCAAACCATTCCCGAAAGGATTATGGCGGCGATGAACTCCGGCTCGAGGTCTATCACGCTGTTCCCGCTGAACATCAGGAAGAAGATGATGGCCGTCAGTCCTCCCATCCCGGTCGCATGGCCGGAGATTTTCCAACGGGTATTGACGATTGTCAGGACCACCAGGGAGAGGGCTCCGCCGATGAGGAACATCGTCAGCCACATCGGGGCGTTGACGAAGCGGGTATAGACGGCTGTCCCGACATAGCAGGCGGTTGCGATGAGGTAAGGTACCGGGCGGTCCTCGCGGTTGTTGAGGCCGGGTTCCTTGACAGCGCCGCTTTTATGGAGCGTGTAAATGGCGATTACGGGAATCGCGCAGGTGGCGGCAAAGGTGACGGCCGTGACGATAAGCCGGGCTTTCAGCGGGCTGAAACAGAGGTAGGAGAGGAGCATGGCGAGGGCCACCCCGTAGGTGGCGGTCAGCATCGGGGAGAAGATAACTGACAGGAATCGCGAAAAGCCGGTTAGAAATTTCATATCGTCGTCTGTTGGGGAATGGTTTTTAGTTGTGGTATGTTTGATGTCAGGCCTGTTTGCGGAGGCGCGCGACGGGGAATCCGAGGCGTTCGCGGTATTTGGCGACGGTTCGCCTGGCGATGTCGAGGCCCCGTTCGCGGAGGAGGGTGGTAAGCTGCTCGTCGCTCAGCGGGCGGGACTTGTCCTCGGACTGAATGAGTTCGGTAAGGAAGGCGGAGATGCGGGGTGATGTGGTCGCGTCGTCGTTCTCCTTCGAGCGTTCGTTGAAAAGCATCTTTAGGGGATAGAGGCCGCGGGGAGTCGCGACGTATTTCCCCTGGGTGGCGCGGGAAATGACTGAAAGGTCGTAGCCCGTCATAGCGGCAATGTCGCGGAGCACCATGGGGCGCAGCGTCGATGGGTCTTCGGTAAGGAAGAACTCGCGCTGGACCGACATAATGGCGGCCATCACGCGGTAAAGCGCTTCCTGGCGCATCGAAATCAGGCGGATGAAGCCTTGGGCATCGTCGCGCCGGCTCTTGATGAAAAGCCGGGCGGCGGCAGTCTCGCGGCGGGATGCCGGCGGGAGCGGGGTGTCCTCGGCGAAAGTCGCGGCGACGCTGAGCTCCGGGATGCGGTTGAGGAGCGTCAGGGTAAGGTTTCCGTCGGGGTCCGGCTCGACGAGAAAGTCGGGGGTAATATGGCGGGAGCGGTCTTCGAGCCCGGAAGAGGCGAAAGCCGCACCCGGTTTGGGATTAAGGCGCGCCACCAGGGATAGGGCCTCGTCGAGAGCTTCGCGGGTTATGCCGAGCGAGGAGGCGATTTTGTCGAAATGGCGTTTGGAGAAGAGGTCGAAGTAGTCGCGCAGCGCCTCGCGGGCGGTCAGTTGCGCGGTAGAGCGAGGCATGCGGTCGAGCTGCAGGAGTAGGCAGTCGCGGAGGTCGGCGGCTCCGACTCCGGCGGGGTCGAGGGAGCGCACCATCTGCCAGACGCGCTTAACGGTATCGGCAGGGATATCGACCCCTTCGGCCATAAGGATGTCGTCGGCGATGGAGCGGAGGTCGCGGGTGATATACCCGTTGTCGTCGAGATTGCCTATGATGTATTTCGCGGCGAGACGTTCCTCGTCGGTCAGTTCCATCTGCTGCCCGAGCTGGCGGGAGAGAGCCTCGAAGAGGGATTCGCCGTAGGAGTCGGGGGAGGCTGACGGCTCGGGCAAAGAAAAGTCGCGGCGCGCCGAAAACGCGCCGCGGGGTATGTAGTTGTCGGGAATGTCGTCGTCGGAGGCGAAGTCGGCCCGGCTCATCTGCTCCGGGGTTTCGGAGAATGTGGAGCCGTCCTCGGTCAGGGGGGGCGCCTGATGGTCGGCCGGGTCGGAAGCCTCCAGGGCGGGCATATCCTCCACGGCCCTGCGCACCTCTTCCTCGATTTCAGGGCCGTTCATCTCCAGCAGGCGCACGAACTGCACCTGCTGCGGAGTCAGCTTCTGCCGAAGTCCCTGGGTCTGGTTGAGCTGCTGGGATGCCATGGAGGATATTCGTTCGGGAATTAATAATTACCCATTGCCACGGTCATCTTGCGGAGGACGTCGGAGTTTATGGTGATGGCGCTTTCAGTGTCGACTGCTACGGTGAATGAGCCGCCGCAGGTGAATGAGCCGTCGAGGGAACGGCAGGGGTTCATCACGAGGTCGAGGTCGGAGACCTTCCAGTTGGGGTAGGGGGTGTTGTTGTTCAGCGGGTCGAAACCTTCGGGAACGTTGATCATGATGCCTTCGTCGGCCACGGTGAAGGGCTGGGAGAGGAAGTCCATGTCAAGCGGTCGGGGCATCCCCTGGGCGAACTTAGCGTCGTAGAGGAGGATTTTGGCCTTCTTGTCCTTGTGGTTGAGGATGAGGAAGTAGACGGTGCTCTCGTTCTCGTAAGGCTCGAGGGCGGGGGAGGCGGCGGTGATGGTGGTCTTGCCGGTGAAGGCGTTGTATTTCATCACGCCGCGGATTTTATAGGCGTTGTCGAGGGTATATTCGATGCGGACGATTTCGGGGGCTCGGCCTGTGGAGAAAATGTAGGCGTTGAAGCCGGTGATCTCGTGGTCGTTGCCGTCGGTGTCGCGGACAACGAGGGGATTGCGGTTGGTAATCGTCCAGGCGTTGTTCTGGGGATCGACGGTCAGCAGGAGGTTCTCGAGGGTGAAGCTGATTGTCTTCCCTTCGGCGTAGTTTAGCTTGACGGTCTCGAGGCTGACGTTAAAGGTCTGCGTGTTGATTTTGAAGTTGTATGTCGGTGCGTCGTAGATAGCCCAGGAGTTGTCGGAGATGTTCTTCGCGGTAGTGAAGGAGACGTTGGGGTTCAGTACGAGGTTGACGACGGGATCCACATCGATGTCGTTGCTGTTGTCGCAGGCGGTAGCTCCTACGAGGAGGAGCGTAGCGGCGGCTAAGGTCTTGAAGATTTTCATATTGCCGGTAGTGTTACTTATCAGTTTGGTTTTAAAATTCGAGGTTCCATCGGGCGGTCAGGCCGAAGCTCGCGCGGGGGCCGCGCTGGAGGAACGCGTTCCCAATAGAAACGAAATAAAAAGTATCATATTGCGTGGCGGTTAAGTTGTCGCCCCATAATTCGGCGGAGACGTTGCCGAAGCGGGCGGTAACCGAGGCCGCGAGGGTGCAGTAGAAGGGCTGAGAGACGGTATTTGCCTCGTCCCACCAGATTTTCCCCACTCCGCGGGCGTTGGCCTGGAGCGTCAGAGAGGAGAGGGGTATCCCCTTGAAGTCGCGGGTCCATACGGCTCCGAGGAACATGGTGTTGGAGGGGGCGTAGGGAACGGTGTTGCCGGAATAGTCGGCCCGGCCGTTGTCGAAGTCGCGGAAACGGGCGTCGGTGTAGCCGTAGGAAGCGCGGAACTCCCAGTTGTCGGTCGGGGCGTAAGTCGCTGACAGCTCGATACCCTGGGAGCGGGAGCGGCCGGCGTTAGCCATCATGCGCCCGGTTGTGTTTCCGTCGGGGAAGACGGTAAGCTGCTGGTCGGCGCACTCGATCCAGAAGAAAGCATAGTCGGCGCGGAGGCGTCCGTCAAGGAGGTTGAGGTGTGTCCCGGCCTCGAAAGTCCAGTTTTTCTCAGGGTCATAGCTGATTGTTTTCTCCAGGTCGAGGGAGGAATTGAGGCCCATTATCTCCATCACGTTCTGCTGGAGGACTTCGGAGAACATCTGGGTGTTGTAGCCTCCGGCCTTGTACCCTTTTGTGGCCGAGGCGTAGATGTTGCCCGCGCCGGAGGGGAGGGTGTAGCTGACTGAGAGCTTCGGAAGGAGCTGGCAGAAGTCCTTCGACAGCTTTCCGCGGTTGTCGATTCTGACGGGGTCGGTGCGGTAGACTACGCCGTCGGCGGGGTCGCCGCGGTAGATTGTATAGGAGGAGTTGCAGTGGCTTCTGTATGAGATTGCGGCGTGCTCCCAGTCGAAGCGGAGTCCGAGGGTTAAGACCCAGTCGCCGACGGAGAGGGAGCTCTCGTGGTAGGCCGACGCGCCGCCGGAGGGGAGGGTGAAGTCGCTTCCGAGGAGGAAGGAGCGCTCGTCCCAGCGGACGGGGAATCCGGGGTTTATCTCGTTTCGGTTGTGCTCGATCAGGGAGGCGATGCCGAAGTCGCCGAAAGTGACGGGGGCGTTCATCGTGGCGCGCTTTCCGAACCCGAAGACTCCTCCGAGCCAGCGGTAGCGCCCCTTGCCGCCGCGGGCGACGAAGTCGGCCGTTATGCCCCATTCCCTGCGGGCTTGGGTCAGGGTGAAGTAGTCGACTGGGAGGAAGTCCTGGTCGAGGGTCATGTCGTCGTCGATATACTGGAAGCTGATGATCGAGGAGAAGTCGATGTCGCGGAAGCGGTGCTTGACGGTCAGACCGTCGGTGAAGGAGGTGCGGCGGTAGTAGCAGGTATCGTTATAGGCGATTTTGCCGGTCGCGACCGACTGGTAGGGGTAGCCGTTCTGGCGGGCTATGGAGAGGGTCGCGGCGTTTTCCACCAGGACGTTCTCGGCCGGTCGCCAGGCGGTTTTCCAGCGTGCTGACCAGTTGCGCTCGCGGCCGACGGGGGTGTTGTTGTATTCGTTTCGGTAGAAGCCGTCGGTACCGGTCGCGAGGAGGTTCAGCCCCATTCCGAGGCCGGGGACGAGGCGGCCATAGATGGCGGCGGAGGCTTTGTAGGCATTGGGGTTGCCGTAGGTTGCCCGGAGGCGGACTCCCTGCCAGGCGAGAGGGGAGAGGGTGTAGATGTTGACGAGGCCCCCCATCGTGTTTCTGCCGTAGAGGATGTTCTGGGGGCCTCGGAGGATTTCGAGGCGCGCGATGTCGGTCAGGTCGAAGTCGAAGTTGTCCTTGTTGAGGATAGGGACGTTGTCGATATTCAGGCCGACGACGGGCTGGTCGATGCGGGCGCCGAGGCCCCGGACATAGACGGTTGAGGTCATCCGGGAACCGTAGGCGGGGATGTAGAAGTTGGGAGCTATCTCGCTGGCCTGTTTGAGGTTCACAACGTCGAGCCGCCGGAGGGATTTCTCTCCTAGGGACGTGACAGCCTCGTCGTGGTTAGCGAACGAGCCCCCCTTGATGGCGGTTACCGAGACCTCTTTCAGGGTAAGGAGGGTGTCGGCCTCGGCCGCGGGGGCTTTTTCGGCGGCAAGGGACACGGGGATGAGCGCCGCGGCAACGGCGAGAGCCGACAGCCTGGCGTTCAGGGGTTTGCGCCCTGTGACTGATATACGGGTAAAGAACTGGTATAACACCCCGCGAAGTTAGCAATTTTTTCCTTCACGCGGGAAGTTCGGGGGGGAAAAGAGAGGGAGGGGGGGAAGGGAAAGAAAAGAAAGAAAAGGGGGAAACCGCTCGCTAAAGCTCGCTCCACCCGACAGGCCGCGCATTGGGGCTTTGGCTTTTAGCGGGAAAGGGGTATCAGAGGGTTACACGGCGGGTGGTGGAGCCGGCCTGTAGGATGTAGATGCCGCGGGATGTGAGGCGGAGGCGGTGGAGGCCGGGCTGGAGGTTCTCGGAGGAGATGAGCTGGCCGAGGATGGAGAAAATCTTGACATTGGTGGGCTTGGCGACCCAGAGGTATATCGCCCCGTCGCGCACGACGATTTCTGTCTGCGAGTCCATTTCCATCTCCTGCACGATCTCAGGGCGCGGCGCGTTTACCCCCTCCCAGGCGGGAGGAGCGGCGGCGGCAACGATAGCCGCGAGCGCTAATGTGCAGGAAATAAGGAACTTTCGCATTGTGGTCTTTTTTCAATCCACAAATTTAGCCAATCCCCGCCAATTCCCCAAAAATATCCCCCAAAAACCTTCTCTTTGAAGCTGAGAGGCCATCCGCGGCCATCCGCCGGTTTTTTACTAATTTTGCGGAGAATGGCTGGAAGGGTACGCCGGAATGAACTTTCGGGCGGGGGAGGGTGTTGGAGTGGTATCATCACATTGTGCTTAGAACGTATGAGAAGAGAATTGGTAACGATTGTGTGCGGATGGCTCGCAGCGGGGCTGTCGGCGTTCGGCGTGTCCGCAAGCGAGGCTATGGCGGCTGAGGAGGCAATCGGCAGGTTGGAGAACGCGGCGGTGTTCGCGGCGGAGGCTGACTACGCGGTGACGCTGCCGCAGGCTCAGGATGATGTCGTTTATAAGGTTAATCTGGCGTCGGAACGGGCTGCGGGTGACAGGCTCTGCGAGGCAGACTACCTGATTGAGTGGGAGCTGCCGACCCCGAGCGGCCTGGCGGAGGGTTTCCTGGGCTATTTCGCGGGCCACCATTACCGCTACCGCGACCGGCGGCTGCAGGAGTATCATTTCGAGTGGGACTCGATTCCGTTCCTGACCCGGGGCGGAGGAGTGCAGCGCAACGGGCAGTTTGTCGACCTTCTCCCGCAGGAGTTGGGCGCGACGCTGCGGCGTATGAGGGGCGACTCGCTTGTCGCGATGCGTTTCAATCCCGACACGGTTGTCGGGGGAGAGCATATGGCCGCGTTCACGATTGTGCAGTCGGTACAGGGATATACGGGCCGTATAATGAAGATATTGCTTGACGGGCGCAACGGGATGCCGCTGCTGATTGACAACGAGTTCAACCCCGGGCAGATTAGCGAGCAGCTTGTGACGGTAAAGTACCGCTATCCGGCTGACGGGGAACTGCCTGCCGTTCCGAAATCGGAGGAGGAGCTTATGGCGCGCTTCCCGGAGGTTTTCGAGAAGTTCCGGGAGAGCAATTATTCGATAGAGAACCTGCGGGGAGAGCCGATGCCGGGCTTTTCGCTTCCGACCCCTACCGGGGAACGTTATACCAGAGAGAAAGGGGCCCGGTTCGCGGCGCCGACCGTGATCGCGCTGGTTGACCCGGAGGCGGGTTTCGCGGCCGAGACGCTCGCCGCGCTGCGCCGCGCCGCCGGAGAGGCACCAAAGGCAACGAACCTGGTTATGGCTTTCATTTCGGGAAGCCCCGACCGCGTCGAGGAGCTGACTGGGCCGCTGGAGGTCGGGGAGACGGTGCTTCTGTCGGCCCGCTCGCTTGCCCGCGACTGCGGGGCCACGGCGTTTCCGGCGATTATCATCATCGGGGAGGACGGAAAAGTCGCGAATGTGATTCTTGGATTCAACAACTCGCTGTCGGCAGACGTTATACAATCGGTTGCCACGCTTTGATATGGCAACCATAAGGCTTAATGAATTAATTGCTCAAATATATGGAAACTGTTTATTTCAAAGGTGTTCCCTGCCATACTTACGGGAATGTGCCCAACGTGGGCGACAAGGCCGCGTGCTACAACTTCGTGACTCCCGAACTGAAAGAAATCAGTTGTAACGATTTCAAGGGGAAGAGGGTGGTGCTGAACGTGTTCCCGTCGCTCGACACGCCGGTATGCGCGGCATCGGTGCGACGGTTCAACCAGGAGGCTTCTTCGCTGGAGAACACGGTCGTGCTCTGCGTCTCGATGGACCTTCCCTTCGCCGCCGCCCGCTTCTGCACCGCCGAGGGGCTGAACGACGTTATTCCCGCGTCGGCGTTCCGCTCGACGATGTTCGCTGAGAAATACGGCCTGGAACTTGTCGACGGACCGCTGGCGGGGCTTCTGGCCCGCGCGGTGATTGTGCTCGACGGTGACCGCAAGGTGATTTACCGCGAGCTGGTCAGCGAGATTACCAACGAGCCGGACTATGATGCGGCTTTGTCAGTGTTGAGCTGAGGGTGTGTCATAATGGCCCATCTGGGTCGTCGCTTGCAGGATTCGGCCTCGGTCACAATCTTCAGATTGCTCCCATCGGCCTCACCTCCAAGCTCCTACCATCTGAACCATTCTTTGCGGAGCAAAGCGCTTCGCGATGACTGACAGCACCCTCTCATCCGGGTATTAATTGAGTTTGACAAAGTTACCAAAGTAGCCGTGTCACCCTATTGTGACACGGCTACTTTGGTTATGACGGAGGGATTTGGTATATTCGCGGTACTGTAAAATTACCGTTCAAACCAATGAGTAAAAAGCTGCTGTCGCTTCCCCCGAATCTGGTGGGATGTTTCCACGATATTACCGGTCTGCCGCCCTCTGAATATTTCTGCACCAACGACCCAGTGGGCTCACGCCTGGGGAGCGGTGGAGGGACTGCCTGGGTGCTCCAGGAGTGCCGCCGCTCTGAGGGGCTGGATTCGATGCCGATGGAGGAATGGCTGTCGCGGGAGCGCCGCATCATAATCCATGCCGGAGGGCAGGGGAGACGCATGCCGGCCTACGCTCCGTCGGGGAAGGTGCTCACCCCGGTGCCTGTGTTCCGGTGGGAGCGCGGGCAGAAGCTGAGCCAGACGCTGCTCGACCTGCAACTTCCGCTTTACGAGCGTATCATTGAACGCGCTCCCAAGGGACTTAACACGATGGTAGTCAGCGGCGACGTCTATATCCGGGGCGGTGCCCGGCTGCCGAAAGTGCCGGAGGCTGACGTCGTATGCTACGGGCTCTGGCTCCCGGCTTCGACGGCGAAGAACCACGGAGTTTTTTACAGCACTCGTGAGAATCCGTCGGCCCTATGCCGTATGTTGCAGAAACCGTCGCCCGAAAAGCTGGCCGAGCTGCTGCAGACCGGCTATTTCCTGACTGATATCGGTGTATGGCTCCTGAGCGACAGAGCGGTAGAATTGCTTTGCGCCCGTTCGACCGGGGCTGACGGGAACCTGAAAGAATACGACCTGTACAGTGATTTCGGCCGCGCCCTCGGCGCGTCGCCCGACATCCGCGACGAGGAGCTCCGCTCGCTTTCGGTGGCTCTCGTGCCGCTCGACGGCGGGGAGTTCTACCATTTCGGGACGGGACGCGAGATGATTTCGTCGACTCTCGCCGTGCAGAACATAGTCAACGACCAGCGGCAGATTATCCACCGCGACCGCAAGCCCCACCCCTCGCTGTTCGTGCAGAACGCCCGGGTCGAGTTCCCCTTTACTTCGGAGAACGCGAATGTGTGGGTCGAGAACAGCCACGTCGCGAAGGGGTGGAAACTGACCCGCGACAACATAGTCACCGGCGTGCCGGAAAACGACTGGGCGCTTGAGCTTGCTCCGGGGCAGTGCGTCGACATGGTGCCTATCGGGGATGACAGATGGGCGCTCCGCGTGTACGGTATAGACGACAAGTTTGCCGGCAAGGAGCAGACCAGGCCCCGCTTCCCGGTAAGCGGCTCGCTTGACGAGCTGGGGCGTTTCGCCGGACTGATGCTCCGCGGCGCGGAACTTCCCGCCGGGGTAGAACTTATCAGCGCTGAGCGTATCTCAGACATCGCGCGGCTCGACCGACTTGTCGCGCAGCGCCGCGGGTTCCGCCGCGAGAACTGGAAGGGGTTGGCCGCCAACCACCGCCACAGCGTGTTTTACCAGACGGACCTTCTCGACGCCGCCGGGGAGTTCGCCGCCGGAGAGGGGATGATGCCCGAGCCGCTCGACGACGCGACGGAGCCGCTGGTCAAACGGGCTACCGACGCGATGTTCCGAGCCGAGGTGCTCCGCTCCCGCGGTGAGAATCCGGCGGATATGGAAAGCCGCGCCTTCGGGCTGCTGCGCGAGGGGCTGACGGCTACGGCGCTGGAGCGCAAGCAGATGCCGACCCGGGCGGTCTGCGACGACCAAATTGTATGGAGCCGTTCGCCGGTTCGCATAGACATCGCGGGAGGGTGGACCGATACGCCCCCCTACTGCCTTGTCGAAGGGGGAAGCGTTATCAATCTCGCTATCGACCTTAACGGCCAGCAGCCGTTGCAGGCTTATGTCCGCCCCTGCCGGGAGCTTCGCATCGTTTGCCGCAGCATCGACCTCGGGGCCGAAGAGCATATCGACACATACGAACAGATTCTCGATTTCCACCGCGTAGGTTCCCCCTTCTCTATTCCGAAGGCGGCGCTTGCGCTCGCGGGATTCCATCCTCGTTTCTGCTCCGCGCAGTACGCCTCGCTCCGCGACCAGCTTGCCGAGTTCGGCTCGGGGCTTGAGATTACACTGTTCTCGGCCATTCCCGCCGGAAGCGGCCTGGGAACCAGCAGCATACTTGCGGCGACGGTGCTCGGGGCGCTGAGCGACTTCTGCTCGCTTGCCTGGGACAAGGCGGAGATATGCCGCCGCACCCTCGTCCTGGAGCAGTTGCTTACTACCGGGGGCGGCTGGCAGGACCAGTTCGGAGGCGTTACCGGGGGCGTCAAGCTCCTGGAGTCGACACCCGGTTTCGAACAGGAGCCGCAAATCCACTGGCTCCCCGACGCTGTGTTCACCGATCCGGAATATGCCCCCTGCCATCTGCTTTACTATACGGGAATTACGCGTACTGCCAAGAACCTGCTGGCGCAGATTGTGCGACATATGTTCCTCAACAGCGGCGACCAGCTCAGACTTCTGCGCCGGATGAAGGAGCACACGATGGAGATGTACGACGCGTTGCAGCGCTGTCGCTTCCAGGCTGTCGGGGAGCTTGTCCGGGAGACCTGGCGGCAGAACTGCCTGATCGACGCGGGGACGAATCCCCCCGCGGTAGCCCGGCTTACCTCCCTTGTCGACGATCTATGTCTGGGTTACAAGCTCCCGGGAGCCGGAGGCGGCGGCTATCTTTATATGATAGCGAAGGACCCCGACGCGGCATCCCGAATAAAGGCGCTGCTGACGGCCAATCCTCTGAGACCCAACGCCCGCATGGTCGATATGGCCCTCAGCCGGACGGGACTGACCGTAACCCGGAGCTGACCGTGGTCTGTTTATTGTCAAAAAACCGAATATGTCAAAAGAACACCTCCTACGGCTTCACTGGAAACTGTTTTTCCCTCTGCTGGGGCTGCTGTGGCTCATCATAGGCATCACGATTTTCTATTTCGTGAGCCACGAACAGCAGCGCGTGAAGTCACACCTCGAAAACCGGCTACTGAACGTCAACACAACGGTGATTGACGCCTACAACCGCGGGGTAGATTTGCAGAACACCGTGAACTTTATCCGGCTGTTCACTGACAACACGACGCTCGCCCCGCTCCGCATAACCGTCTATGACAGCAACGGGGTCATGATTGCCGACAATCCGGAAGCGACGATTTCCATATTCGACAAAGAGGGGAATATGGACGAGGAGATGCGCAAGCTGTGGAGCACGAGCGGACATTCGACAGTGCGCGATATCCCGTATGAGGACCACGAGAGTATGATTTGCTCCCAGGCCAGCCCTGACGGCAAAATCTATTCGTTTGCCGCTCTCCCCTACGAGGGGGAGGTGCTGGACTTCCTGGACATAGACCCGATGGTCTGGATTGTGGTCATAATCCTTGGCATAATAGCGTCGGTGCTGGCCTTCTTCGGTGTGCGCAACATATGCCAGAACGTGTACATGCTGCGCGATTTCGCTCAGGCGGTGTCTTCCGACAACCTTCCCGACGATATTGACTCCTGGAAGTTTTCCAAAGACGAGCTGGGCGATGTCTCGCGCAACCTGCTCTCGATTTACAAGGAGAAAATCCATGCCGAACAGGAAAAAATCTACCATGAGCGTCAGATCGGGATGAACATCAGCCATGAACTTAACACTCCTGTGGGAATTATCAAGGGGTATCTCGACAGCGTGCTCGGCGACAACGAGATGCCGGAAGAGGTGAGGCAGAAGTTCCTTGAACGCGCACAGCAGAATACCGACCGCCTGACAACCCTTGTCAGCGATGTCAGGAAAGTAATGCGTATTCAGGAAAACGGGGACTCGATCATGGTTGACCCTGTAGATTTCTCCCATATGATGACGCGGCTCGCCGAGGATATCCGTCAGGGGCATCTCGCCGACGATATGGCGTTTGTCTATGACGTTCCGAAAGATTGCCGGGTAATGGCCCACGAGCCGCTGCTTACCAACGCGATGCTGAACCTGGTATATAATGCCGCGCGCCATTCCAAAGGGACGCGTATGGAGGTGCGCTGGCTCGGGGAGGAGAACGGTCGCCATCTCTTCGCGTTTTCCGACAACGGGGTCGGGGTTGACGAGCAGCATCTCGACCGCCTCTTCGACCTTTTCTACCGGGTAGACGCTGGGCGTTCGCGCAGGCAGGGAGGAGGTTCGGGCCTCGGGCTGCCGCTTGTGCGCCAGATAATCAACGCCATGGGCGGGGAGATTACTGTCGCGAACGCCCCGGGAGGAGGGCTGACATTCACGTTCAGCCTGCCCGCCGCTCCCGCCGTAAACAAATGAACATCAATATGCCATGAAGATTAAAATAGTTATTGAAACTAATGCGATGGGATGCGTGACAGGCAATGTGTTCCGGACTGAACTTGGCGAGGAGCCGATGCTCATCAATTCTCTTTTCCCGCCGCATTATCAGCCGTATATCAAGCCGATTATCCTCCGAATGACTCCCGAAGGGCTTAAAATGGACTCGGAATACAAGAACAAGCCGATGCGCCATATGGCCCTGGACACCATCTACATCCCCGAAATCGGCCTCTCCTACGCCGTCTGCTCCATTGAGATAACCGAAGATCGCGACCCGAAGAGTTGGTCAGAGCTATGAATCTGGAATAGCACATTTTGATGAGGAAACAAAACAATGGACGATAATAATCAGATTATTATATATCAAGGCGAGGATGGACAAACCCGTATAGACGTTAAATTTACAGGGGATACGGTATGGCTTTCGCAGCAGCAGATGGCAGAGCTGTATCAGACAACCCGTCCAAATATAGTCCAGCATATACGAAACATTTATGCTGATGGCGAATTGGAAGAAACAGCAACCTGTAAGAATTTCTTACAGGTTCGCCAAGAGGGGAGCCGCCAGGTTTCTCGTGAGATGCCGTTTTATAACCTTGATATGATTATCTCGTTGGGGTACAGGGTAAGGTCTATTGTCGCGACTCATTTCAGGCGATGGGCCACTGAACGGCTTAAGGAGTATATTATAAAGGGGTTCACGATGGACGATGAGCGACTGAAGGGAAATGGCGGGGGCGCTTACTGGCGCGAACTCCTCGACCGCATCCGCGACATACGCAGCTCGGAAAAGGTGATGTATCGCCAGGTTCTTGACCTCTATGCGACGGCTGTTGACTATGACCCGCGTTCAGAAATATCGACGGAGTTTTTCAAGATTGTACAGAATAAGCTTCATTTTGCAGCGCACGGACATACAGCGGCCGAAGTGATTTTCAGCCGTGCCAACGCTGCTTCTCCCTTAATGGGGCTTACCTCATTCAAGGGTGACCACCCGACATTGCGCGATGCCAAGATAGCGAAAAACTACCTTAGCGAGGAGGAATTGAAAATTCTGAATAATCTCGTATCGGGATATTTTGACTTTGCGGAGATTCAGGCGATGCGTCGGCGTCCGATGTATATGGCCGATTATGTTGAGCAGCTGGATAATATCCTTTCTTCCACTGGAGAGGCATTACTAGAAGGTCCTGGTACCGTCAGCCATATGGAGGCGATGGAGAAGGCAGAGCGGGAATACCGGCTGTTTCAGGTACGCGAACTTTCGCCCGTAGAACAGGCATACCTTGCGACAATCAAGGCTTTAAATTCTAAAGCCAAGAACCGTGGGAATTGAAATATCGTTTTTCGGGGAGGTGATGGTGGATTTTGGGAGAAAAATGCTAACTTTGCCGACATAACAACTAAAAATTCAACTCTATGAAAAAGCTCAAACGCATTCTTGCCGTGATGGCAATAGCTCTCGGCCTCGCCGCCCCCACTGCCAGCGCCATGGGACCGCTGAAATTCGGTGTCAAGGTCGGTACGGAAATCAACTCCTTGAAATTTAACGAGGACGCTTTAAAATCCGACAACCGCGCGGGCTTTACCGGCGGCGTGATGCTCCAGTTCGTTGCCCCGATTATCAACCTCGGTTTCGACGCGTCGGTGATGTACACCCACCGCTCGCTGCATATGTATATGGCGGATGACAAAACTCAAAGCCAGCATATCGGCAGCGACTTTATCGAAATCCCCATCAACTTGAAATACCAGATCGGTATCCCCGTGATTGGCAAGTTTGTGTCGCCGTTCATCACCACCGGCCCCGACTTCTCGTTCCTCGTGTCGAAGAAGACCGTCAAGGACATGAAGCAGAAGAACTACGACCTGGCCTGGAACTTCGGCATCGGCCTGTCGTTCGTCGACAAGGTGCAGGTAGCCGCTTCCTACGGCCTCGGAATCACCAACAATGCTTCCGCCGACAAAAACACCACGGCTCTCTACGACTCCAAGAACCGCTTCTGGACCGTCACCCTCGCCTACCTCTTCTAAATTTTGTATTGGTTTACTCCCTTCGGAGTAATCATATACCACTTATGCTAACCCCGGGAACTCCCGGGGTTAGCAATATATAGCCATTCTGCGGCTGTACCACGTGGCTGGTGAACAAATCTAAACATCATGAGTAAAACCAAATCCCTGCATCATATTGTGTTTGCGACGAAAAGGCGAGAGTTCACCATTCCCGAAGCGCATAAGAAAGAGTTATATGCCTATCTTTTTGGGATATTGCGTAATATGAAGTGCCATTTATTGAGAATGAATGGTATTGGCGATCATATTCATATGCTCGTGGATATACATCCTACTGTCGCATTGGCGGTTATGATGAGAGAGCTTAAACAGTCAAGCAGTAAATGGTTATCGGCAAATCCTAACTTTCCATTATTTGATTGTTGGGGGGAAGGGTATTACGCGGTATCCATAGGGGTTGATCAGATTGAAGTATGTAAGGAATACATTATCCATCAGGAACAGCATCATCTGAATTGCCAATTATTGGAGGAGATGGAGGAAATGGCAGAGAGTAATGGAATGGGATGGTATCCAAATGACTGGGAGTGATATGACTGGGCAAGATATAGTTATGAGCAGTATACCCCCTCCGGGGCAACACCGCCTCATTCCTTGTCCCCCGGGCGTTGCCCGGGGTTAACAAAATATAGCCGCTCCGCGGCATACATGGCTCTTGGAATTGCAGCTAAGATTGCGATGCAAATCGTGAGAACGGCCATAGCTAACGTGGGGGATACAAAATAAAGCCACTCTGCGGCCATCAGGCCTACAGGATGTCGATAGATGATGTTTGCCAGTGTTTTGGTATGGCTTTTGCAGTAGTGGAATGTGACAGACGTTTGGCCGGAGGCCATACATTTTGTTAACCCCCGGCATCGCCGGGGGTAGAGCGGGGCAAATAAAGTTGCCCCGGAGGGGGTATACAGCTTCAGAGCTGAAGGAGTGAAATTTGACGCGGAATAGTCGTAAAGTTTGTATGAAAAATAGGTTTGACCCGATTTTACGATGAATTGACCCGTTTTTCACGAGGATTCAGTGGCTTGACTTATAATTTTGCGATAAATATTATAAGCCTTAAATCCTTATATTATGCGAAAAGTATTTTTATCAATTTCGTTGCTCGCGGCGATGGGCATGAGCGGTGCGGAGGTTGCGGTCAACCCCTCGACGCTTTCAAGCGCTTACGCGGAAGCCGCGGACGGCGACGTGCTCGTGCTTGAATCAGGCGCTTACGGGGGGACGCTTACTTTCCCCTCCGGGAAAACAATCACAATCAAGGCCGCGCCGGAGGCGGAGGTCGCTTTCGGCGGCCTGTTCCGTGCCAACGACGCGTCGCTTACCGGGGGCGGTATCATTATGGAGGGCGTGAAGGTCTCCATAACGGATTCGTATTTCATCAACCTTGACAATTACGGCGAAATCGCGACAATAACGATGCGCAACTGCGATATCGCGAATATCGGGCGTTGCTTCCTGCGTACCAACGTCGCCGGGAGCGCTATAAACGAAGTCGTTTTCGACAACTGCGTGATTCACGACTGCGGCAGCGGAGGATGGAACTTCATGTACCCCAAGCACACGGTAAAGAGCGTGTCGGTTACCAACAGCACGCTTTACAATTACGCTAACGGAGAGAGTTTTTTCAAGCCAAACGCGAAAGACACGAACAACGCTCTTTCCTTCACTTTCAAAAACAACACGGTCTATCGCTGGGGCAAGAGCAATGACCGCGCTCTGGCGAAAGTGGAGGGAAACTACGGCCCGGAGTCGGTCTATACGTTTACAGACAATATCATATACAAGGGGGGCACCGACGCGGTGAAGCCGTACGTGGTACATGCCGGGAACGGTACGCTTGTTGCCTCAAACAATCTTGTCGTTGACTACGGCGAGTATAATATCAGCGACAAGACGGTCAACGACCTGACGCTTGCCGGTCTTGGCCTGGACGCTCTCTCGTTCGCCAACCCTGACGGCGGGGATTTCACTATCGCTTCCACATCCCCGTTAGCCACGGCTTCGACGACCGGCGGCGTAATCGGCGACCCGCGGTGGCTCAAGACGGTCACCAACGCTGTGACCCTTACCGTTGCGGCCTCTCCTGCGGAGGGTGGTTCTGTAACGCCCACGCACGCGATTTTAAACGCGGGCGACCAGGCGGTGGTTTCCGCAACGGCCAATTACGGCTTCCGTTTCCAGGGGTGGCAGGATGCGTCGGGCGCGGTTATCTCTACGGAGAATCCCTATACATTCACGATGTCGGACGACACGGCCCTTACAGGGGTGTTCTCCGCGGTTGACACTTACGCGCTGGCTGTCAAAACTCTCGGCGACGGAGGAAATTGGGGCAAGGTAAAGCTGACTCCCGAACCCGTAAACGGCGTTTATGAGACCGGAACGGAGGTTACCGCGACGGTTATTCCGAACTCAGTCACCCGTTTCCTTTACTGGGAGGATGGCGCGAGCGACCTGGCGCGAGTAGTAAAGATGGACGGGGCTAAGACGATTGAGGCGACGTTCGATGTCGTTCCCTTCATTGTCGCCTGGGACTTCGCGGCATCGGAGCCCCGCGGCAACCGTCAGGCTGACTATGCTTTCTCGACTGACAATACCGGGCTGCTTAACATCTTTAACGGCGACGGCTCGACAACCAACTGGGGCGGCTCGACCCGTAATTTCGGCACGGGGGATTTGAACTGCATACGGCGTTATACCAACTACTCCGATATGTCTAACCCGCGTTCGTTCGTGGCGCGCTTCAACGTCGAGGGATATACCAACGTCCGAGTTCACGCTCTCGCGGCCGCAGACAATGACTGCGTACATTCCATACAGAAAGTGCAATATTCAGTTGACGGCACTAATTATACGGATCTCGCCACTCTTGATATGGTAAAGAACCAGTGGCTCGACTTCGACGTTACGCTTCCCGAAGGGCTGGAGGTCGTTTATATCCGTTGGATAGGCGACACCTCCTCGGCGCTTCTCGGCACTCCGAAGTCGAACGATACAGAAGGATTCTATTTGGCCGACATAGCTGTTTTCGCTGACAAGAAGGTTGTTGACGACACGGAAGCCCCTGTCCTGCTGGGAAGTTCTCCCGCTGAGGGTGCTGACAATGTCTCCGCCAAGGGTAGCTTCGTACTTTCCTTCAACGAGCGAGTGAAGGCGGGTAATGGTGACGTAACCCTCAACGGCGTGGCGCTCGAAGGGGTCTACGGCAGCAAGACCGTCACCTTCCCTTACAAGGGCTTAGAATACGGTACCTCTTACGCGCTGGTAATTCCAGAGGGAGCCATAACCGATATGAGCGGCAACGCTTTCGCCGGAAAACTGATAGAGTTCACGACAATGGAGCGCCCCAAACCTGAGGCACGCGCCTTCGACGCGGTAGTTGCGAAAGACGGCTCCGGCGACTTCGCGACAGTCCAGGCCGCTATCGACGCCGCTCCAGAGGCACGGATCTCTCCATACCTGATTTTCGTTAAGAATGGAGAATATGAGGAGCTTGTGAAGATTCCCGCGTCGAAGCCTTTCATACACCTGATTGGCCAGGACAAGGAGAAGACCGTTATAAAGTTCTGGATTAACAACGGCGGCTCGTCGGACACCGGTTGGCAGTATTCGACCAACAACCCCGCCTCCAAGACGTTTGGCTACCAGGGTGTAGTCCAGGTTGACGCAACCGATTTCTACACTGAAAACATAACCTATCTGGACTCCTACGGAGTTGAGACGCAGTCCGGCCCGATGGGACTCGCCATGCGTTCCTGCAATGACCGCCAGGCTTTCAACAACTGCAAGTTCCGTTCGTATCAGGACACCTGGTTCACGACTACCACCAATGTTTCAGACCGCCACTATGTAAATGGCTGCTGGATTGAGGGAGCTGTCGACTACTTCTACGGCGCCGGCGACATTTATGTTGAGAATACGACTTTCTACCAGGCTCGTGCGACCGGCTCGGTCGTAGTTGCCCCGTGCCATAAGGCGGGAACCAAGTACGGCTATGTAATTGACCGCTGCGTGCTCGACGGAGAAGGCTCGCAGCACAAGCTCGGCCGTGCGTGGCAGAACGAGCCTATGACGGTGTTCCTGAACACGACTTTTAAGACATCGTTCGCCCCCGAAGGGTGGAGCGAGTGGCACATAGCCCCGAAGCTCTTCGCCGAGTACAACAGCTCGGACGCGGAGGGTAACCCAATCGACCTTACCAGCCGCCGCACGGAGTACAAGGTTGACGGCCAGACAGAAAAAGCCAAGCGCCAGGCCGTGCTTTCCGCCGAGGAAGCCGCCAAGTACACTTACGAGAACGTGACAGCAGGCACCGATGACTGGAATCCCCGCAAGTTCTTCGAGGAGGTCGCCGCCCCGGCCAATCTCTCTATCGACGGCACCGGCGCACTTACCTGGGAGGCATCGGACTACGCGATCTGCTACCTCGTGATTGACGATAAAGACAACGTAGTAGCCGTGACAACCGAGACAGCCTACGCTCCCGTATCCCGCGCCGAGTCAGCGCTCGCGTCCTATACCGTCAAACCCGTCAACGAATACGGAAGCCTTGGCGAGGCTGCGAAGATCGGCACCACCACAGGGATTGCCGGTACGAGCGTCGCAGGGGAAGTCGTAAGCCGCCTCTACTACAACTCGGTAGGCGTCGCTTCCGACAAACCTTTCACCGGCTTCAATATCGTGGTAGAGACCTACGCCGACGGCTCTACCCATACCGCCAAGACCATCATAAGGTAAACAATAGGTAATATGACAGAAGGCGCTGTGTCGACACGGATTGACACAGCGCCTTTGTTGTTAATAAACCAATGGATTGCGGTGCGGTTTTGCCCGAGTCCCTGGTAGGTTAGTTGGGGGAGCCGAAGAGGCGGCGGATGAGGTCGGGGCGGTGAAGGCGGCGGAGAGAGGCGGTGATGCCGGCGCGGTAGGCGCGGTCATACCAGAAGAAGTACTGGCGCTGGGCGAGCTTCTCCGCCGGACGGGTCGCGGTGTAGACCTTCTTGCCGGTATAGGGATGGTAGCCGGTATAGTAGATTTCTGTTGCGACTGTCATCGGGGTCGGGGTGAAGTCCTGGATTTGCTCGAGGTGTATTCCGAGGTCGCGGGTCTTGACGGCAAGTTCGGCCATGTCGACCTCGCGGCATCCGGGATGCGAGGAGATGAAGTATGGGATAAGCTGCTGCCGCAGGTTCTCCCGGGAGTTCATGCGGTCGAAGATGGACTTGAACTGGTAGAACTGCTTGAAGGAGGGCTTGCGCATATGCTCGAGGACGTGGTCCTCGGTATGCTCAGGTGCCACTTTCAGTCGGCCGCTGACGTGGTTGCGGATCAGTTCCTCGTTGTAGGCGCGGTTGGCGGCATCTGTTTTCTGGTCGCCGGTATGGTGCATCGAGAGGTCGTAGCGCACGCCGCTCCCGACAAACGATTTCTTCACACCGGGGAGGGCATCGACCTCCCGGTAGATTTCGAGCAGGTGGCTGTGGTCTGTGTCGAGGTTGGGGCAGGGAAGGGGGTGGAGGCAGCTCGGGCGTAGGCACTTGGCGCATATTCCCTTGTCTTTTCCCCCGAGGCGGTACATGTTGGCCGAGGGGCCTCCGAGGTCGCTGATATACCCCTTGAAGTCGGGCATGCGGGTTACCTGGCGCGCCTCGCGGAGAATCGACTCCTTGCTGCGCGAGGCGATGAACTTCCCCTGGTGGGCCGAGATGGTGCAGAAGGCGCATCCGCCGAAACAGCCGCGGTGGAGGTTGACGGAATGGCGTATCATCTCGTAGGCCGGAATCCGTTTCCCTTTGTAGCGTGGATGGGGGAGGCGGGTATAGGAGAGGTCGAACGAGCGGTCGATTTCCTCCGTCGTCATCGGGGGATACATCGGGTTGACGCGCGCTACGCGGCCGGGCGACTGCTCCTGCCAGAGGGTCGCTCCGGCGAAGCGGTTGCTCTGCTGCTCGATATGCTTGAAGTTGGATGATTGCAGGCGTTTGTCGCGGAGGCAGTCGGCGTAGGAGCTGAGTATTATGTTGTCGCTGTCGGCGGCGGGGGCGGCGTCCTCCCAGACGACTGTCTGCGGGACGTCCTTTATTTCGGCGACAGGGATTCCGGCCTCGATCCGGCGGGCTACTTCGAGCACCGGCTTCTCACCCATGCCGTAGATAATCATGTCGACGGGAGCGTCGGCGAGAATCGAGGGGCGGAGACGGTCCTGCCAGTAGTCGTAATGGCTGAGGCGGCGCAGCGATGCCTCGATTCCCCCGGCGATAATCGGAACGTCGGGGAAGAGGCGGCGCAGGATTTCGGAATAGACGACTGTCGGATAGTCGGGGCGCATGCCATGGCGTCCGTCGGGGGTGTACGCGTCGTCGCTACGTCGTCGCCGGGCGGCGGTATAGTGGTTCACCATCGAGTCCATCGCTCCGGGGGATATGCCGAAAAATAGGTGCGGGCGGCCGAACTTGCGGAAGTCGCGGAGGTCGTCCTGCCAGTTAGGCTGCGGGACGATCGCGACGCGGTAACCGCCGACCTCCATCAGAGTGCGCCCGATTACGGCGGCTCCGAACGAGGGGTGGTCGACGTACGCGTCTCCCGAGAATATTACCACGTCGACCTCCTCCCAGCCGAGCGCCTTCATCTCCTTGACGGAGGTCGGGAGCCAGTCGGTGGGCTTGTGTATATCGGGCGCGGGTGCCGCTTGCTTGTTTTTATGTTTCTCTGCCATCAGTCCATATTTTTAAGCAGCCCTTCCATCTTGATAATCTCGTCGCGCAGGCGGGCGGCCTCCATGAACTCCATATTTTTCGCCGCGACGGTCATTTCGGAGCGCATGCGGGTTATGGAGCGGCGCATCTCGTCGGCGCTCATATAGGGTATCACGGGGTCCGCGGCGATATTCACGCTCGCACGGTATTCGCTCTCGTATGGCACGACTGCGGGGGGTGTCTGGCGCGAACCCATTCCGCGGCGCGCGGCTCCGCGGGGTATCTCCTCCGCATCCTCCTTGTCGAGGCCGATGATGCGGTTGCGGGCCTTGATGATGGCCTGGGGGGTGATGCCGTGCTCCTCGTTGTAGGCGAGCTGCTTGGCGCGGCGTCGCTCCGTCTCCTCGATCGTGAGGCGCATGGAGTCGGTTACCTTGTCGGCGTACATTATGACCATTCCGTTGAGGTTTCGGGCGGCGCGGCCTACGGTCTGCGTCAGCGAGCGGTGGGAGCGCAGGAATCCCTCCTTGTCGGCATCGATAATGGCCACAAGCGATACTTCCGGCAGGTCGAGCCCCTCGCGGAGGAGGTTTACTCCGATCAATACGTCGTATGTCCCGGCCCGGAGGTCGTCGAGAATCTTTATGCGGTCGAGGGTGTCTACGTCGGAGTGGATGTAGGCCGTCTTGATGCGCAGTTTCTGGAAGTAGTCGTTCAGCTCCTCGGCCATGCGCTTGGTGAGGGTGGTTACGAGCACTCGCTCGTCCTTCTGGCGCCGCTGTTCGATTTCCTCCATCAGGTCGTCGATCTGGTGCTCCGAGGGGCGCACGACAATCAGCGGGTCGAGTAGGCCGGTCGGGCGTATTACCTGCTCGACGACCACCCCCTCGCTCTTCTGAAGCTCGTAGTCGGCGGGGGTGGCGCTGACGTAGATTGTCTGGTTGGTAAGGCGCTCGAACTCCTCGAAGCGGAGCGGGCGGTTGTCGAGGGCCGACTCCAGGCGGAAACCGTAGTCGATGAGGTTCTGCTTGCGGGAGAGGTCGCCGCCGTACATGGCGCGGATCTGCGGAATCGTGACGTGGCTCTCGTCGATAATCGTCAGATAGTCCTTCGGGAAATAGTCGAGGAGGCAGAAGGGGCGCATCCCCGGCTGGCGGCCGTCGAAGTAGCGGCTGTAATTCTCGATGCCGGGGCAGTGGCCGACCTCGCGGATCATCTCGATGTCGTAGGTCGTGCGCTCGTAGAGGCGCTTGGCCTCCAGCATCTTCATCTCCTCGTTGAAATATTCGACCTGCCGCCCGAGGTCAAGCTCCATCTGCGCGAGGGCCGAAGCCTGGCGCTCGCGGGAGGTCACGAAGAGGTTGGCGGGATAGATGCGGAACTGGTCGTGGCTCCCGAGGGGCACGTTGTCAATCGGGTGGAGGGCCGAGATGGACTCGATTTCGTCGCCCCAGAACACCACGCGCAGCAGTATTTCCTCGTAGGCCAGGCGGATGTCGACCGTGTCACCCTTCACGCGGAAGTTGCCGCGGTTCAGTTCTACTTCGTTGCGCGAGTAGAGCGATTCGGCCAGGCGGCGCAGGAAGGCGTTGCGGGCGATTTTCTGCCCGACGTGGAGGTCGATCACGTTGGCGTCGAAATCTTCCGGGTTGCCCATGCCGAACAGGCAGGAAACCGAGCTGACGACCACCACGTCGCGGCGCCCGGAAAGGAGCGCCGACACTGTCGCGAGCCGCAGCTTCTCGATTTCGTCGTTGATCATCAGGTCCTTCTCGATATACTTGTCGACCGACGGGATGTAGGCCTCCGGCTGGTAGTAGTCGTAGTAGGAGACGAAATACTGCACCGAGTTTTCGGGGAAGAACTGCTTGAACTCGCCGTAGAGCTGCGCGGCGAGGGTCTTGTTGTGGCTGAGAATCAGCGTCGGGCGTTTCACCTCCTGGATGACGTTGGCCATCGTGAAAGTCTTGCCCGAGCCGGTAACACCTAGGAGCGTCTGCGCCGGGGTGCCATCGAGCACCCCCCGCGACAACTGGGCGATAGCCTCCGGCTGGTCGCCGGTCGGCTTATATTGCGAATTTAGCTTGAAATCCATATCTTCGGAGAGAACATTCTTTTAACCCGCAAAGATACGAAATTTCCGCGACATACCCATCGCCCCCGGCCGCCGGGCCGTCCGTAATCCTTCTTCACTCAATTTTTATTTCCCATGCGCCTTTCTTTGTCGCTCTCTTACGACAAAGTAAAACGCCTTCCATTGATGGCTTCAACTATTTCGTTGGGGAGTTTTTTGGTTCCTTTGGGATTTTCGTATTCTTCCATTCCTTTGCAGCTTCTGTTAAGTGGTATTTCTGCTTGGGATGTTTGGGCTGTTCGGGATACAGTCGCTCAACAGCACCTTCCACTAATGCCGGGTTAAGGTAATTTTCTCTAAACGTTGGACGATGTTTTATTCCCATCTTAGCCATAATATCATTTAGAGCCATATAATCTTCAGTCATTGACTGTATGATTATTTGAACTTGGTCGGAACTTGGTCGGAGCTTGGTCGGAGCTTGGTCGGAGCTTGGTCGATACTTGATGCCTACTGGTTGCCAATTGGTCGGAAACTTGGGGTGTGCTTGGGTCGTGCTTGGGCCGTTGAAAGGTGATTGTGATGAAGGCACCATTGATGCTCCATGTCGGTTCCGGTAGGCGTTGCTCTGTGCAGGCATCTACGATGCGTTGCACGCCTGTGCCCCAGCTCTCCAGAAATGTCGAATGGTAAAGAGCCTTGGCAACCAACTCATTATATGGATAGGATTCGTGGATATTCTTCATCGTGTCGGGCGTGAGCTGACGGGGCAGGACTCCGGGATTTGAAATCTCTATGCGGTCATCATAAATGGCAAGACTGCCGGTCAACTTGAACTTCTCCCACTGCCGGTGCGACAGCGAATTTATCAGAGCCTCGCGTAGGGCAACGTATGGCACCTCAAGTTTTTCCTCGCGCATCAGACTGCGGTTGGTAATCTTGCCGCTGAGATTCAGATGCTTGAACATGAACGCCATACCGGCGTTCAACAACTCGAAGAAATTCCCTTCGACCCGTTGATTGTCGATAAATTCATTCTTATCCGTGCCGGCAAAACGGGCCTTCCGAAGCGCGAACTGTGGATATTCGCCAATCTGACGGGAGAATAGAAGCGCCGCTCCGTTAGTGGGTCTGCCGTTTGACAGTAGTTTCCACTTGTTCAGAATGTCGCGAATAGGCTCGCGCATCGTTGTCTCCGGCAAACGGCCGCGCTCCACACCACGGCGCACGCATCCAAGGATAAGATCCTCGTCCAGATCCGCCAATGTCACATCGTCTGCAGTAATTCGTTCCCACGAATAATTCTGCGGACGATGTTCCCGCACCCGTTCATCGTACAGCTCGCGTGGCATTACCATTGTGGTACTCTCAACTTTATAATACGGACGACCGTGGTAAGTATAGGGCTTGTCACCCCATACCCAACCGTCGAAATGCATCGCGATTACCTTATTGCCCGGATGCTCCGGCACATCAATATACTCGACTGCCACATCCACTGCCGGTTCGATACCCGATAGCGCCTGAGCAATCTCACGCTTGGTACTGTCGGTAACTTCTTGCCCAATAATCTTTAGAGACTTTGGCGTGATCCCTATGATTAGCCAACCACCGTCGGTGTTCAGAAACGCACATGCCGAGTGCATGCCGTCTTTCAACTCGCCAGTAGTTTTCTTCAGCTCCAGAGTTTGCGACTCGTCCGCTGCAATCTACGCCTTTATATCGTCAATAGTCATTGTTCTTGATTAGGTATTCTTTTACTTGCAAAGATATTAAATTTCCACAACATATCTGTCGCTCTGCGCATCCAATGGCTACTCTCTGCGGAATGCCCGGAGGGTCGGGTCCGAGGTGGCAACGATGGGTGATGAAAAATGGTTGGCACGCAGATTTCTCAGGTCGCATCCATGTCATAGCGCTGGGCGCTATGATTGAATCCGTGTGTTTCGGATTATCTTAATCGTATTTAGGATGCGCCAATACCACGGCCCCGCACCCTCCGGGTGCTCCGTTGAGGATGGCGGGGGCGTGGCTTAGGCTTGAATAATGCCGATAGAGATGTGTCGAAAAAGCGACATTCCCGAAACTCACGTTCAGGGAATGTCTTCACACAATTCACATTGCTAAATGTGAAATCACAGTATTATGGTGTTCCTTTAAGTCAGAAACAATATCACTACGATAATACAGATTAGAAAGTCCAGCCGAGCGAAATCTGTAATGAGTTCTGTTTCATTGAAGATTTACACGACGAACCATTGTAATGCGCGTCTTTTGTCCGATTTGTCATACCGGCAGTAAACGCCAGGCCCAAAGACAGTCGCTTATAGCTTGCCTTGACTCCGAAGCGCCAGTCAAGATTCATTCTGTTATACGACCAGCCCCCTTCGGCATACTCGTAGCGACCCGTATCAGAATTATAGCTTCCGCCGATAAAACCATCATAGGAGTCGTCAAACGCCAGACCGGAATCTCCGTAACCATAGGCATATCCCACATAGGCCTCAACAACAGGTCCTGTATGAACCATCAGCTTCAAATCCTTACTCACAGGAATATCGTATCCGACTTGCAGAGGTAGCCTTAAATTGAGCCATCCCGAGATGTCGCCTGATGCTTCGACTTCGCAATCATCTATCTCGAACTTGTCTTTCCTCTCCCACTTGGAATACGCAAGCTCTATGGCGGGAAGAAACGATAGATTCCATTTTAGAGGAATGTTGATTCCCACTCCGGCTACAAAGCCCGGAGAGGCGGTGTAGATTATAGCCTTGTTGCCGTCTATCGTGAGCGAAGTAGGCATTATCTGCTCATAACCGACGTATGCTGTCACATCGTATGGCATTCCAGAGCCCTCGCCGCTTTCATATTTGAAAGGAACGCCGTCATTCGAGACAGACGCTATCTCCTCCGGCATCACGTACCATTTCGTCCGATTGGTAGTGTTTATTAGCAACGAGCCGTCATCATCTCTACGGCTTATTTCGCCACGGAGGGTTTTCCCGCTATGCAGTGTCACGATATCCATAGCGTTTCCGCATAAAACGATGCCGGCGAACAGCATCACCGCACATAATCTATGTATAGCGTTTTGTATTTGCGTTATTTTCATATTCGTTGATTAGAATTGATAAGTTGGAATCGGGACTGGATTGCCGTATTTGTTGGTAATCCAGTCCCGAATAATCATTCGGTAAACTCGATCACTGTGCCGGTTGCGATGGCCTTGGATTTGTAGACAATCAGCGCGAATGTGTTCTTGTAAGCGACGTTCACGTTGATTACGGCGCGGGACTTGCCCATCAGCTCGGCGCTCTCGTACATGTCGTTCATTGCCGACTGGGCGAGCGACTTCTTGGAGAGGCCGCCGATGCCGAACCAGTAGTTCTGGGTGCTTTCGCCGCGAACGGTGCCGATTACCTTGTAGTTTTTCTTGGCGAGGACTACCTCTGTCTGCGCGAGGTTGGTGTTGCCTGTCGCGCTGCGGCTGATTCCGCAGCTTGTGCATAACAGCGATATGCATGCTATGCAAATGATAAGATACTTTTTCATAAGAAAAAGGTTCAGCCCCTCGATTCCCCTTAAAGGCTTTGTTTTTTTAGATTGGTTATAAAAAAAGAAAAAGCGTGAGAATCTGTACTTTATGCTCGTCCCACTCATCGAGGCTCTGGTATGCCCATCGTAGCTGAACGAGCAACGCAGAGGCCTCACGCTGAATATAATACACGGCATACGCCAACGCTCGCGCGCTGACATTCTGCGATATATACATATTCAGAAGGCGTCTACCGCTGCCTCATTCTTGGCTACGATGAAATTTACCAGATTCCGATGAGTCAAGAAAGAGCGTCGAGTAACGCTTTTCAGTATGTCCGCCAGTCCGGACAAGCCGGGCTGACGGCGCAAAGTTAACAAAAACTAAAAATTCTCGCAACTATCCCCGCGAAAAAAGTTTCACGCTATGACGGCTTATCCAGGCTCTTTCGTCATTATCTTCGAGAGGATGTCGCAGAATTAATAGTTTTGGCCTATTGTATATGGTGTAGGGACGCGGCGTGCCGCGTTTGGGTTGGGAATCAGGTAGTTGCTTGTTCGCAAAGTAAACGCGGCACGCCGCGTCCCTACACGAATGCTGTCCTGCAACACTCTCGGGGCAATCGGGATGGAGGGATAAGCTGGATAAAATGATTGACACACGGATTTTTATGGTCGCAGGCTCCCCACGGATGCGACGGATAAAACACGGATTTTGATTTTTCGAGATTTGTTGATACTCTCCCTGAATATTTCCCATTCGAGAGCCGGACAAAATTAATCCGTGGGAATCCGTCGCATCCGTGTTATAGCGCAGTGCGCTAAAAAATCCGTGTGTTTCAATTCATTCCGATTGCATTTGAATGGTCCGGGTCTGTGGAAAATTGTAATGGATGTTATTTTGTCGGGGGGGAAATTGGACACTATAAAAGAGGCCGGCACAGGCAGTCAGAGCTGTTTGCTTTGACTGCCTGTGCCGGAACTTATGATGTGTCGCCCTATGGGGAAAGCGGGGCGGGAGAGGCTGGAAGATTATTCCGGTGAGAGGGAGCTTAGAGGTCGCGCGCCTTGCTGACTTTTGTGCCCAGGCGGTTGAGGAGGGCGCGGAATATGACCTTGGAGTCGGTGAATTGGTCGAGTGGGATTAACACGTCCCCGATAGTCATAGAGCGAAGGGTCTTGGATGTCAGAGCGGTATAAACCCTGCGAGCGTTCGTGGGTTCAACTGCGAAAAGTAGGAGCATACTCGCGCAGTCAGTTTCCTTAAATTCCTCTTTGAGGTTTCCAATCACCCTAACGTTGATAGAAATTTCTTCGCTGTCGAATGTGAGTTTTGATGAGTAGTCCTTAGGTTCGTTCCAAACGCTGAGATTTATCTGATGAAGTTTTATGTTTCCGAGATTGCTGATGTCCATAGAGAACATCGGGTAACTGTCAGGTTTGCCAAACAATGTTATTTCTTTTAGGAAAGTATAATCGTCGTTGGCCCTGATGAACTCTCCACATTCTACGCTCCATGTCGGGCTTTCGTCCGGGTTCTTGTTGATATTTGTAGGCCCGGTAATCTCCAAACCTGTAGCCGCATTGCTTCCTTGGCTTGACGATTTGTTTGAGGAACTGTAATTGGCGGTTGGCTCCGCGGAGAGAGCCTGATGTTTGATTTTCTCGATTTTGGCTTCGAGGACTCTTTTTTCGGCTTCGATGTAGGCGTTGGTGTAACGGAGGTTGGAGAGTGTGTCGTAGCGGGCTTCGAGCTGGCGGAGCTGTCGGTCGGTCGAGGTGTTGCCCTGCGGGGCGGCGTTTACCGCGACGCAGGTAGATAACGCAATTGCGATGGCGGCGATAATGGTTGTCAGTGAGCGCATGATGTCAGGTTTAAAGAATGCGATTAATAATTGATATTTGCAAAAGTAGCTGTTTTTCCCGACAACGCAATGTTTTTCGCAGATTTCTGCGAAAAATAAGTTGAGGGTGTGTCATAACGGCCCATCTGGGTCGTCGCTTGAATGTTCAGCCTCGGTCACAATCTCCAGATTGCTCCTGTCGGCCTCACCTCCAAGCTCCTACCATCTGAACCGTTCTGACAGCACCCTCCCATCCGGGTACGAAAAACGCTGTGTCAAATATTTTGACACAGCGCCTGTATTTTTTACCATGGGGCGGAACGGGGATGTACCGCCGGGGGATTATTCCTCGTACTTCTTGACGATGACGGTGGCGTTGTGGCCGCCGAAACCGAAGGAGTTGGAGAGCGCGGCGCGCACGGGGCGTTCCTGCGCCTTGTTGAAGGTGAAGTTGAGGGTATAGTCGATTTCCTCGTCCTCGTCGCCCTCTTCGTGGTTGATTGTGGGGGGCACGATGTCGTTCATCACCGACTTGACGCTGAACATTGCCTCGAGCGCGCCGGTAGCTCCGAGGAGGTGGCCGGTCATCGACTTGGTGGAGGATATGTTGAGCTTGTGGGCGTGGTCGCCGAATACTTCGACGATGGCCTTTACTTCGGAGATGTCGCCGACGGGGGTCGAGGTGCCGTGGACGTTGATGTAGTCGATGTCCTCGGGTTTCATCCCGGCGTCCTCGAGGGCGTTGCGCATCGAGAGGATGGCGCCGAGTCCTTCGGGGTGGGTAGCGGTCAGGTGGTAAGCGTCAGCCGACATGCCGCCGCCTGCTACTTCTGCGAGAATCTTCGCGCCGCGGGCCTTGGCGTGTTCGAGTTCCTCGAGCACGAGTACAACGGAGCCTTCGCCGATCACGAATCCGTCGCGGCTCTTGCTGAAGGGGCGCGATGCGGTTTCGGGGGAGTCGTTGCGGGTCGAGAGGGCGTGCATGGAGTTGAAGCCTCCGACGCCCGCGGGGTATACCGCAGCTTCGGCGCCGCCGGTCAGCATCACGTCGGCCTTGCCGAGGCGGATGAGGTTGAAGGCGTCGATGATGGCGTTGTTGGAGGATGCGCACGCCGAAACGACACCGTAGTTGGGGCCGTGGTAGGCGTATTCCATCGAGATGTGTCCGCTGGCGATGTCAGCGATCATCTTGGGGATGAAGAAGGGGTTGTATTTGGGGCCGTTTGCGGCGTTCATCGCGTAATATCCAGCTTCCTCTTCAAAGGTGTGGAGGCCGCCGATGCCTGCGGCTACGATTACGCCGACGCGGTTCTTGTCGAGGTTCTGGTCCTCTTCGAGTCCGGAGTCGGCCACGGCCTGGCGGGCTGCGACCATCGCGTACTGCGCGTAGAGGTCGAGCTGGCGGAGCTTCTTGCGGTCGAAGTGCTCGCTGGCGTCGAAGTTTTTAACCTCGCAGGCAAACTGGGTTTTGAAAAGCGAGGCGTCGAAATGGGTGATGGGGGCAGCGCCGCTGACGCCCGCGAGGGCGTTTTTCCATGTAGTTTCCACGTCGTTGCCGATAGGGGTGATAGCACCCATTCCGGTCACTACTACTCTTTTTAATTCCATATTCTGTATGCTTTCTCTGAGGAAGCCCTATTGTGAAAACGCTGCCGCATTGTCGAGGGCAGCGTTTCCTATGGGGTCTGTGGGGTTTGACGGAGAGGGGAGGGGTCGCGCGGCGGTCAGTGCCGCGCTGTTTCCGAAGGGGCCTGATTATTTAGCCTCCTCGATGTACTTGATGGCATCGCCTACGGTGGAGATGCTTTCAGCCTTGTCGTCGGGGATCTGGATGCCGAATTCCTTTTCGAATTCCATGATGAGCTCTACGGTGTCGAGGCTGTCTGCGCCAAGGTCGGTGGTGAATGCTGCGGTTTCGGTAACCTGGTTTTCGTCAACGCCGAGTTTGTCAACGATGATAGCTTTCACGCGGGATGCGATTTCTGACATGATAATTGATGTTTAAAATTTTGAATAGTCGGTGTTTAGGAAATGCCGCGGCGGCCGGTAATTCGGAGCTACTCCGCATTTCGGCTGCAAAATTACAAAAAACCTTTCAAATTTCAACTATTTTCCTCAAAAAATTCCTTAACAGGGCTTTACGCATCTTCATAGCCGTTAACACGCCGGTTAATATTTGTTAACCGGGCTGGCCGGCCACGCAGTGTGCGCCGCCTTCGGGCGATTTATTTTCCTGCTGCCGTTAAGTTTGCGGGCTAAGAGGTTGCGGTTTTGGCGCGAAGAAGTTAAATTTGCGGAATAATACGGAAATGTGGACATATTACATATAATATAACCGGATTCAAAATTGATACCATGAAGCTTTCAGAAAAGAAGTTTTACCCCTGGATGGTCGTCGGGCTGCTGTGGGTGGTCGCGCTGTTGAATTACATGGACCGCCAGATGCTGTCGACGATGCAGGGCAACATAGCGCTCGACATTCTGGCGCTGAGGAACGCCGAGGCTTTCGGCGCGCTTATGGCTGTTTTCCTGTGGGTCTACGGCATTGCCAGCCCGTTTTCGGGGGCTGTCGCTGACCGTCTGAGCCGGAAATGGCTTATCGTAGGGTCGCTCGGCGTCTGGTCGGGCGTGACTTACGCGATGGGCTACTGTACTGACTTCCACCAGTTGATGTGGCTTCGCGGTATTATGGGTATCAGCGAGGCGCTGTATATCCCCTCGGCGTTGTCGCTGATTGCCGATTATTTTACCGGGAAGGGGCGCTCGCTCGCTATCGGGCTGCATATGACCGGTTTGTACTGCGGCCAGGCGTTGGGCGGTTTCGGCTCGCTGGTGGCGACGACATGGTCGTGGCAGGCCACGTTCCACTGGTTCGGCATCATCGGGGTAGCCTACGCGGCGCTCCTTATATATCTCTTGCATGAGAAGCAGGGCCACGGGGGCGCTACACCCGCGCCCCGTGCCGCCGGTCCCGCAACGGCGAAGCGCAAGGAATCGCTCGCGCGCTCCTTCGCCGTCGTTTTCAGCTCGGCGGCGTTCTGGGTCATACTCTTCTTTTTCGCATCCAGCTCGATTCCGGGGTGGGCGACCAAGAACTGGCTTCCGACGCTGTTCCGCGACAATCTCGGCCTGAGCATGGAATGGGCCGGTCCGATGGCGACGCTTACAATCGCCGTTTCGAGCTTTATCGGTGTGATGGTCGGGGGTCCGATCAGCGACCGCTGGGTGAAACGCAATGTGCGGGGCCGAATATACACGAGCGCGATAGGGCTGGCGATGATGATTCCGGCGCTTGTGTTCATCGGGCTGGCGCACAACGCCTGGTTCTCGGTGCTCGCGGGGCTCTTCTTCGGAGTCGGCTACGGTATGTTCGACGCCAACAATATGCCGATTCTGTGCCAGTTCGTCTCCCCGCGCCAGCGGGCGATGGCCTACGGATTCATGAACTCCTTAGGGGTCATAATGGGAGCGATTACGACCCAGCTCCTCGGGGGCCTGGCGGAATCGGTCGGCCTCGGCATGTGCTTCGCGATGATGGGTGGCATACTGCTGATCGCCCTGGCGCTGCAGCTTATAGTGCTGCGCCCGACCTCCGACGATATGGCCGACGAGGATGCCGGCGAGAAACTGAAAGCGGAAATCGCAACTGAAGAATCTGAATAAATAGCATAATAAACCGAATTTATGATGGAAAAAATAAAAGGACTGATTGACGCGCCGTTCACGCCGTTCTATCCCGACGGCGAGGTCAACTACGAACCGATTCCGGCATATGCCGCGATGCTCAAGAAGAACGGCCTCAAGGGTGTGTTCATCAACGGTTCGTCGGGCGAAGGCTACATGCTGACCGACGACGAGCGCAAGCGCCTGGCCGAGGCCTGGGTAAAGGCCGCTCCCGAGGATTTCAAGGTTATCGTCCATGTCGGAAGCTGCTGCGTGCGTTCGAGCCGCGAACTCGCCCGCCACGCTGCTGAAATCGGCGCCTGGGGCATCGGTGCCATGGCTCCCCCTTTCCCGAAAATCGGCCGCGTGGAGGAGCTGGTGAAGTATATCGAGGAAATCGCGGCGGGCGCTCCCGGACTTCCGTTCTACTACTACCATATCCCGGCGTTCAACGGGGCGTACCTCCCGATGGTCGACCTTCTGAAGGCTGTCGACGGACGGGTGCCTAATTTCGCCGGAATCAAATACACGTTCGAGAGCCTGTATGAGTACAACCAGTGCCGCCTCTACGGAGACGGCAAGTTCGATATGCTCCACGGCCAGGACGAGACAATCCTCCCCTGTCTCGCGATGGGGGGCGCCCGCGGCGGAATCGGCGGCACAACGAACTACAACGGCCGCGAGCTGACGGCCATCATCGACGCCTGGGAGCGCGGCGACCTCGAAGCCGCCCGCGACCATCAGAACTTCTCCCAGGAGGTGATAAATGTCATATGCCGTTACCGCGGCAATATCGTCGGGGGTAAGAGGATTATGAAGCTCATCGGGCTGGACCTCGGCCCGAACCGCACCCCGTTCCGCAACGTGACTCCCGAAGAGGAGGCCCAGATGAAGAAAGAGCTTGAGGCCATCGGTTTCTTCGACCGCTGCAACAAATTCTGAACCAATGGAAAATAACGAAATACGCCCGTATCTCGCGGAATGGGGGAAGCGCTACCGCGAGCAACTGACTGGCGACATACTCCCCTTTTGGCTGCGCCACGGCCTGGACCGCGTAAACGGCGGGGTATATACCTGCGTCGACCGGGAGGGAAGGCTGATGGACGGCACCAAATCGGTGTGGTTCCAGGGGCGTTGCGCTTTCATCTACTCCTTCGCCTACAACAATATCGAGCGCCGCGCCGAGTATCTCGAAATGGCGAAGAGCTGTATCGACTTTATAGAGGCGCACTGCTTCGACGCGGACGGCCGGATGTTTTTCGAGGTTACCGCCGACGGAAGGCCTCTGCGCAAGCGCCGCTACGTCTTCTCGGAGTGCTTCGCGATCATAGCGATGAGCGAGTACTCAATCGCGAGCGGAGACAGACAGTATGCCGAAAAGGCGCTGGCCCTGTTCAAGGAGACGCTGCGCTTCATCAACACTCCGGGCATCCTGGAGCCGAAGTACCTGCCTACCCAGCCGGGCCGCGGCCATTCGGTGACGATGATTCTGATCAACACCGCCGCCTGCGTGCGCCGCGCAATAGCCGACCCGGCGCTTGACGCGCAGATCGACAGCTCAATCCACGACCTCTTTACCTACTTCCTGCATCCCGAGTTCGAGGCGCTGCTGGAGACTGTCGGGCCCGATGGCGAGCTGATTGACACCCTCGGCGGCCGTGTTATTAATCCGGGCCACTGCATAGAAACCGCCTGGTTCCTGCTCGAGGAGGCTAAGCACCGGGGTTGGGACGCTGAAATCCGCGACACGGCGCTGAAGATTCTCGACTGGTCGTGGCGCTGGGGCTGGGACGAGGAGTTCGGCGGCATTATCAATTTCCGCGACTGCCGCGGATTCCCCCCCCAGGACTATTCGCAGGATATGAAGTTCTGGTGGCCGCAGACCGAGGCGGTAATAGCTTCGCTCTATGCGTTCGAGGCTACCGGCGACCCGCGCTATATCGAGATGCACCGCTTGGCCAACGACTGGGCTTACGAGCATTTCCCCGATCCGGTCTACGGCGAATGGTTCGGCTACCTCCACCGCGACGGTACAGTGGCCCAGGATGCCAAGGGCAATCTCTTCAAGGGCCCGTTCCATATACCCCGCATGATGATCAAGGGCGCCATGCTGATCGACAACATTCTTGCTTAATGATGAAAGGAATGACAAAATATCTGGCCGTGGCGTTATTGTGCGCCGCGGCCTTTCATGCGGATGCCGTAACCAAAGTAGCCTGCGTGGGCAACAGTATCACGTTCGGAATGAAGATTCCCGACCGCGAGGTAAACAGCTACCCCTCGCAGTTGCAGCGCATGCTCGGGGACGGATACGAGGTCGGCAACTTCGGCCATTCCGGCGCAACCCTTATGAACCGCGGCTACAATCCCTACATGAAGCTGCCGGAGTTCCGCGCCGCGCTCGACTTCAAGCCAGATATTGTGGTGGTGCATCTCGGCGTGAACGATACGGACCCCCGCGCGTGGCCCAACTACGCCGAAGATTTCGTTACCGACTATCTCGCCCTGATAGATTCGTTCAAGGTCGTTAATCCCGCTGCGAGAGTGATTCTCGCCAATATTTCGCCGGTAAACGCGACGCACCGCCGCTTCCGTTCCGGCACCCGCGACTGGAGGCTGGACGTACGCGACGCGGTAGCCCGTACCGCGCAGGCCGCCGGGGCCGAGCTTATCGACTTCGAGACCCCGCTGCTCGACCGCCGCGACCTGCTCCCCGACGGGCTGCATCCCAACGCGGAAGGGGCGGGGCTGCTCGCCGAGACGGCGCGCGGCGCGATAACGGGGGATTACGGTGGTCTGTCGATGGCCCCGGTATATCAGTCGGGTATGGTGCTCCAGCGCGACATTCCCCTGCGGATAGGGGGCCGGGCCGATGCCGGGGAGCGAGTTACGCTCACACTGGACGGCGAGACATATTCCGCCGTAGCCGACAACAGAGGCCGGTGGGAAGTGGTTACGCTGCCGGTTGTGACCGGCTCGACGTATGAAATGGTTGTGAGCGCCGGGGGGAGAACGCTCCGTTTCTCGGATATTCTTGCCGGAGAGGTATGGCTCGCGAGTGGCCAGAGCAATATGGCCTTCACGCTTGCCGAAGAAACGGGGGCGCGGGAAGTTATAGCTTCTGCTGACGACCCGGAACTGCGGTTTTTCAATATGCGTCCAGTAGCCGCTACGGCGAATGTCGAGTGGCCCGATTTGGTACGCACCCTGGTTGACCGGCTCGGATATTTCCGCGAGGCGCGATGGCAGCCGGTGACTCCCGCCGATGCCGGAGGGCTTTCGGCGGTCGCTTACCATTTCGCGAAGCAGCTCCGCGACAGCCTCGATGTCCCGGTCGGGGTCATTTCCAACGCTGTCGGGGGTGCTCCGGCTGAAGCCTGGATATCGGTCGAGGCCCTCGAAAGGGAGATGCCCGAGGCTTTGAATGACTGGCGCAGGAACGATTATGTGCAGAAATGGTGCCAGGAACGCGCCACTAAGAACTCCCCGACGGGACGGCATCCCTACGAGCCGTCATATCTGTTCGCGGCGGGTATCAGACCGCTCGACAGCTATCCCGTGGCAGGTGTGATATGGTATCAGGGGGAGAGCAACGCCCATAATATCGAGATTCACGAGAAGCTGTTCCCGCTCCTTGTCGCTGACTGGCGGGAATATTTCGCCGACAGCTCCTTGCCGTTTTACTTCGTGCAGTTGAGCAGCATCGACCGCCCCTCGTGGCCGCGGTTCCGCGACAGCCAGCGCCGTATGGCCCGGCGGTTGCCCCATGTCGCGATGGCTGTCAGCTCCGACCTCGGGGACTCGCTTGACGTGCACCCGAAAAACAAACGCCCCGTCGGCGAGCGGTTAGGGCTCCTCGCACTTCGTGACTCCTACGGCCGCGACATAGTAGCTTCCGGGCCGGATGCGGTCAGGGCCGTGAACAGGGGCGACGCGGTAGCTGTAACTTTCGCAAACGGAGCCGGAATGCGACCTGCCTCCGGCGACAATATTATTGGCTTTGAGGTGGCTGAAATCGAGGGGCTGTATTATCCGGCCTCGGCTGTCGTGGAAAGCGACAGCGTGGTTGTGGTCCGCTCGGAAAATGTCGGCAAGCCCCGTTACGTACGTTATGCGTGGCAGCCGTTTACCCGCGCCAACCTTGTCAATGTCAGGAGGCTTCCGGCCTCCACGTTCAGGCTGGAGGTGGAGAATCCCGATGTCGCGGAGGCGGGGTATAAGTTCGGCGTTTCCGCGCCTTTTGCCGGAGTGCTTGACGGGCGGCTGGTTATGGCCGGAGGGTGCAACTTTCCGGAAAAGCCTCTCGCCAAGGATAGCCGTAAGCGCTTCTACAAGGGCATCTATGTTGGCGACAGCCTCGGTCGGGGTGGAATCCGCAAAATCGGCGAACTTCCCGCTCCGACAGCCTACGGCGCTACCGCGAAGACTTCTAAAGGATTGATCTTGATTGGCGGTATCGCCGACGGCGCTTCCTTGAAAGATGTGTGGCTGCTGGATATCGACGGGCTGGTTCCGAATCTGACGCGGCTTCCGTCGCTCCCTTCTGCGGTTGACAATATGGCAGCCGCCGCGATTGGCAACGTTGTGTATGTGGCCGGAGGGAATATCGACGGAGTGCCGGGTAATGTGTTGTTCGCCCTCGACCTTGACACCAGCGCCGCCGGATGGAAGCGCCTCCGCGACCTCCCCGGCAATCCTCGCATACAGCCCGTGATGGCCGCCTCCAACGGGAACCTGTTCCTTTGGGGCGGCTTCGCTCCGGCCCATATGCGGGGCAAGAAGGCGCGTCAGGCGACGCTCGAAACCGACGGCCTGCGATACAATCCGGCGAAGAACCGGTGGTCACCGCTTCCCGCGCCTGTTAATGAAAATGGGGAGGTTGTATCGCTCGGCGGAGGGGCCGCGTGCTCGCTTCCTGATGGGCGTATAGTGGCCGCGGGGGGCGTCAACAAGGACATATTCCTCGAAGCCCTGCGCGATCCCGCGCCCGACTACCTCTCGCATCCCGCGCCCTGGTACCGTTTCAATGACAATATTTTTTTGTTTGACCCCGCGACTACCCGGTGGAGCGTCGTCGCACGCAGCCGCGATGCCGCACGGGCAGGAGCTGCGATGGTGCCCGGCCAGGGAAACAATTTGTACATTATCGGCGGCGAGGTAAAGCCGCGGGTTCGCACCCCGCGAATCTCCCGTTATGCAATTATGGAAAACAATGAATAACAAGGAAATAGATTTGAGCGTCAGCAACTATGGCACGACGCGTAAACTTGATTACAGCGTCGCCATACTCCCCTGGGGCGCGACCGAGCCGCACAACTACCATCTGCCATACCTGACGGATGCCATTCTCAGCCACGATATCGCGGTGGATGCCGCCCGGAATGCGTTCGAGAAGTACGGAGTAAGGGCTATGGTGATGCCTCCCGTGCCTCTCGGAGCGCAGAATCCGGGCCAGCGGGAACTGAAATTCTGCGTCCATTATCGTTACGAGACTCAGAAGGCCGTGCTGACCGACATCGCATCCTCGCTTGACCACCAGGGAATAAAGCGGCTATTGATTATCAACGGCCACGGCGGCAACACTTTCAAAAGCATGATCCGCGACCTGTCGGTTGACCTCCCCGACATGCTGATCGCTACCAGCGAATGGTTCAAGGTATGTCCCGCCAAAGAGTACTTCGACAATCCCGGCGACCATGCCGACGAGCTGGAGACCTCCGTCATGATGTACTACCACCCCGAACTCGTCAATCTCGCCGACGCGGGGGAGGGGAGAGCCGGAGGCTTCGCGCCCGAGACCCTGCGCCGCGGCATCGCCTGGATTCCGCGGGCCTGGAACCGCGTCTCCCTTGACACCGGCATCGGTTCACCGGCATCTGCGACCCCCGAGAAAGGCGCCCGTTTCGCCTCCGCTGTCGCCACAGCTTACGCCGATCTCCTCCGCGACCTCACCCTCCCTGACCTCTACCTCCCTCTCTGAGATCTCCACCAGCCCTGTATAAGGTGCGGGAGGGTTAGCGGACGGGGTAGGGGTAGAGGATGGAGTGGAGGAAGAGGGGGGAGGCGGGCATGGAGGTGCCGGCGGCGCAGCGGTCGCGGCGGTCGATGACGTCGCGGAAGCCGTCGAGCGTCAGCTTGCCGCGGCCTACCTCCACGAGGGTGCCGACTACGGCGCGGACCATGTTGCGCAGGAAGCGGTCGGCGCTAATCTGGAAGCACCAGTGCCCCGGAGCCTCGAGAGGGAACCAGCGGGCTTCAGAAACCGCGCAGATGTTGGTTTTTACGTCGGTGTGCAGCTTTGAGAAGGATGTGAAGTCGCTTGTCTCCAGGAGGATTCTCCCTGCCTCGTTCATGGCGTCGAAGTCGAGGGTGGCAGGAGCCTGCCAGGAGAGCCCTCCGGTGAAGGGGTCTTTGACTGTATGGGCGAAATAGCGGTAGGTGCGCTTTACCGCGTCGAAGCGTGCGTGGGCTTCTTGGTGCATCGGCGTAATCGAATAGACAGCTATGTCGCGGCCGAGGATGCTGTTGAGTGCCCTGACGGCGGCTTTGTCGTCGGCGAGAGGCTCGGGAAGGTCGCAGTGGGCAATCATCATCGAGGCGTTGACCCCCGCGTCTGTCCGCCCGGCTCCCGTAACGGGGATTTCCAGGCGGAAGTACTTGGCAAGCGCCTCTTCGAGGGCCTGCTGGACGCTGACATCGTGGGGCTGTCGCTGCCAGCCGTGGAAGTTAGCGCCCAGGTAGGCCAGGTGGATGAAGTGGCGCGTCATCAGTCTTTTTCGAGGTAGGTGTATCCGTAAAGCCCTGAGCGGTAGTTGGAAAGGAACTCGCGCCCCTCTTCGGGGGTGATGCGGCCTTCCTTCATGGCACGGGTGACCCAGGTCTCCACGTTTCTCACGAGTTTCTTGGGGTTGAACTGCACATAGTCGAGCACTTCGGCAACGGTCTCGCCGTCAATTACCTGGTCGATTTCGTAGTGGTCCTTGTAGCAGTTGATATGCACGGCGTTGGTGTCGCCGAACAGGTTGTGCATGTCGCCAAGAATTTCCTGGTAAGCTCCGACAAGGAACACGCCTATATAATAAGGCTCTCCGGCTTTGAGCGGATGGACGGGGAGGGAGGTCGCCACACCCTGCGGGGAGATAAAGTACGCGATTTTGCCGTCGCTGTCGCAGGTCATATCCTGGAGGGTCGCCAGGCGCGTCGGCTTTTCATCGAGGCGCGAAATAGGCACCACGGGGAAGAGCTGGTCGATTGCCCAGGAGTCCGGGAGCGACTGGAAAAGCGAGAAGTTGCAGAAATATTTGTCGGGGAGCATCTTGGCAACCTTGCGCAGCTCCTCGGGCGGATGTTTCATCTGGTTACCCATCCGGCCGACTTCGCGTGCGATTTCCCAGAAGAGTTTCTCAACCAGGGCGCGGGTGCGCAGGTCGATGATTCCGAGCGAGAACATGTCGAGGGCCTCTTCGCGGCACTGCATCGCATCGTGCCATCCCTCGAAGAGGTTCTGCATATTGAGCTTGTCCCATATGTCGTAAAGCTCCTTCACCAGCTCGTGCTCGTCGCCGTTCAGCCCCTCCGACTCTTTCCATGTCGGAAGCGAGGTAGTTTCGAGCACCTCGAAAATCAGCATGGAGTGGTGGGCGGTAAGGGAGCGCCCGGTCTCGGTCACGATGTTTGGCTGCGGAAGGTTGTTCTTCTCGCAAGCGTCGACAACGGAGTAGACAGCGTCGTTGGCATACTCCTGGATAGAGTAGTTCATCGAGCTTTCCGATGCGGCCGAACGGGTGCCGTCGTAGTCGACTCCCAGTCCCCCGCCGATGTCTACAAAGTCGATACGGAAGCCCATTTTCGAGAGTTGCACGAAGAACTGCACGGCCTCGCGCAGGGCGTTTTTGATTCGGCGGATTTTGGTAATCTGGCTTCCGATATGAAAATGGACGAGCTTCAGCCAGGAGGTGATTTCGTGCTTTTCGAGGAAGTCGATAGCCTGGAGCAGCTCCGAGGAGTTAAGGCCGAACTTCGACTGGTCGCCCCCCGACTCTTCCCATTTGCCGGAACCGGAGTTGGCGAGTTTGATGCGTATTCCGATTTCGGGGGTAATCTGGAGGCGCCGGGCAACGCGGAGAATGATTTTCAGCTCGTTAAGTTTCTCTACGACGAGGATGATGCGGCGTCCCATCTTGTGGGCCAGCAGGGCCAGCTCGACGTAGTTCTCATCCTTGTATCCGTTGCATATAATCAGGGCGTTGTCGTCGATGTTTGTCGCGAGTACCGCGTGGAGTTCGGGCTTGGAGCCAGCCTCGAGGCCGATGTTGAACTTCTGGCCGTGGGTTACGATTTCCTCGACCACGGGGCGCATCTGGTTAACCTTGATGGGGTATATGATAAAGTTCTGTGCCTTGTAGTTGTACTCTTCGGCTGCCTTTTTGAAGCAGTTGGAGATTTTCTCCACGCGGTTGTCGAGGATGTCGGGGAAGCGCAGGAGCACCGGGGCCGTGATGTCGCGAACCTGCAACTCGTCCATCACGTCGCGGAGGTCTACCGGGGCCAGTCCTTCGCGGGGAGTGACTACCATATGGCCTTTCTCGTTGACCGAGAAATATTTGCGTCCCCAGCCCGGGATGTTGTAAAGCTCTGAGCTGTCTTCAACTCTCCATTTTCTCATTTTTCTCTCTTCGGGAAATGGTGGTTATTAGGTCTATGAGATTGTCTAAAAATTTTTCAAATATTTTTTTTCTTCTGATTTTCAGGCTCTTTTTGGCGAATTTTTAGATTTTCATCGGTCACGATGCCCGCATCGCTCCCTCTTCAAATCTAAAAATTCTCTCAAAAACAGCTCTGAAAATCATTCGGAAAAATTTTTTAGACAATCTCTAAGTGGTATGGTTTACGGGGTTCAGCGCATGGCGCCGGTCTTTACGACCGCGCCGGTCGCGGGGTCAAGGATGACGTACTGCGGGGCCTTCTTGTCGCCGATTGTCGCCGGGGAAAGGCCGTAGACAACGCCGAACTGGGCGATTTGCTCCGTGTCGTCGGCGAAGGTCTCCCCGTCGTAGCTGACGCTGACGCGGGCCTCCCCCGGAATGCGGTAAGCGAATCCGTTTTTCGGGAACGGAATCTCCTCCCCTTTGTCGTTTGTCGGGAGCTCGCCGTTGGAGATGACCGATACGTTGAGTGTCACCGGCGCGCCGGAAAGGTCGTCAGCCCCCACGAGACCGTCAAGGGGGGAGACGCGGGCGACGACGTAGTTCTTCATCTCCTTTTCGGGTACGATGGTATATGTCGCGACATCAGTTCGGGTAGAGGTGGTGCCCATGAACATAGCCATCAGCGCCTGTTCCTGGGCTTCGAGGTTGTCAAGCATAAGCTGGAGCGACTTACCGTCGGGGGGCATAGTCTCCGCCTGCCCCGAGACAAGCTCGCTGCGTGTCTGGCGGATCGCGAAAATAGCTTGCGCGGCCAGTTCGGCGCGCTTGGCGGTCGACTGGCTCTGCATCATCTCCTGGCTCACGACCTGGCGCGCCGCCGGGGTTTCAAGGGGAGTGGGAAGCGCGTCTTTCGACACTGGAAGTTCCTGCGCGCGCTGCTTGAAGGTCTCCTCGGTATTAACAGCGAGGGGTATCCCGTCGGGCGAGAGGAGGATGAAGGTCGGCGCTCCGCTCTTGAACTGCACGGTGTAACGCTCATCCTCGTTGGGGATTCCGCGGGTGCCGATTGTGGCGCTCAGAAGCCGTGCCGAATGGCTCTCGGCGGTAACGGGGTTGTCGAGATTGAGGTAGCGCTTGGCGTATTTGAAGAACTCGCCGGGCTTTTTCTCGGTCACTTCTGCTTCGAGCGTCACCGACAGCGCGGTCGAGGGGAGGCTGTAGACCAGGGCGTATTCGTTCGCCTTGGTGGCCGTCAGGCGCTGTACGTTCTGCGCCGGGAGTGCTGCCGAGCATAATGCCATGGCGCACAGCGCGAGTATTTGATGCTTCATGGTTGCTTTCGTTGATTATTTTGTCATGGTCTCCTTTATGGCGCGGCCGATGTTTTCCGCTATGTCTCCGGCGGTCACGCCGTATTCTCCGTGGGTTTCCTCGGCGATTTCCCCGGCGCGGCCGTGGATGTAAACCGCGATTATCGAGGCCAGTTCTGGGGGATAGCCCTGGGCGAGCATCGCGAGCAGGAGTCCCGTCAGCACGTCGCCGCTCCCGGCAGTGGCCATGGCGGGGGTGCCGGAAGAGTTGAAGTATACTTTCCCGTCGGGGCGCACAATCGCGGTGTGATGCCCTTTGAGTATGATGAAGATATTGTAGTATTTCGCCATCTCGATTGCCTTGCGGAGCCGCGCCTCTGCCGAGGGCTGAGGCCCGAAGAGGCGGTCGAACTCTCCGGCGTGGGGGGTCATGATCGACAGGACAGGGACCGTGTTAAGCATTGCCGGGCGGAGGGCGATGCAGTTGAGGGCGTCGGCGTCGAGCACCACCGGGCGGCTCGTGGAGGCCAGGAAGTCCTCCAGCGCCTTGACGGTCATTTCGTTGGTGCCGATGCCCGGGCCGATGCCGACGGCTGCGAAATCGTGGTCGGGATGTATCTCGACCATTACCAGGTCGCCCCGGTTATGGCGGTATAGGGCTTCGGGAACGGCGGTCTGCAACACGATGTTGCCGCACTTGGGGGCGGTAACCGTAAGTTTGCCGACACCTCCGCGCAGCGCTCCTTTGGCAGCAAGCACCGCCGCCCCCATCATGCCGTAGGAACCGGCGAAGAGAACCGCCGAGCCGAAATCGGCCTTGGAGGCGAACTCCTTACGGCGGCGAAGGCGGCGCTGAACGTCGCGCTTCTCAATCAGGCAGAACTCCGCCGGGGTCTGCGCCGCGGCTTTCTCGCTGAGGCCGATGTCAAGCACCTTCCATTCCCCCACCAGTTCGGCGTTGTCGGGGATGAAGAAGCTGATGCGGGGAAACTGAATCGCAAGCGTCAGGTTGGCGTGGATTGTGTTGCGGTTGACGAGCTGGGGATTCCAGTCGCCGAACATCCCGGAGGGGAGGTCGATGGAGACAACCGTCGCCCGCTCCTCGTTGATGAACTGCACCAGGGTCTTGAAGCCCCCTTGAAGCTCCTCGCGGAGTCCCGAGCCGAACAGGCCGTCGACAACCAGGTGGTTGCGCGACAGTTCGGGGGGAGTGAAACGGCTCGTCACCTCGCTGAACGCGATGTCGGGGCAGCTTTGCAGCATATGGTCGCGGGCCGAAACGCAGTCGGCCGACAGCTTGTCGCCTCCGATATTGAAAAGGAATACTTCCGGGCGGAAGCCGCGGTCATAGAGGAGGCGGGCGGCGGCCAGCGCGTCGGCCCCGTTGTTTCCCGGGCCGGCGAATATGGTTGTGGGCTTTGTGGGGCGCCACCGGGCCGAAATCTCGTCGGCCACCCCCTCGGCCACCCTCTCTATGAGTTCGGCCGGGGCTATCCCCTCCACCTCTATGGTGTAGCGGTCGATAGCGCGTATCTGTTCGTTGCTGAATAGCTTCATACTACTAAAAACAACCCTTTCGGGAATCATTCCGACAAAGTTACAAATTTCCCGCTTATTTTCTCCTCCCCCACCTCCCTAAAACAGAAAAAGCGAATAATAACTCGCAAATTTTGCGAGTTATTATTCGCTTTTCTCGTTTTCGCAGGAAGTTTATGGGATTGCGACCTTCAAGGTCGAGGAGCCGCAGCGGGCGATGTAGAGGCCGGAGGAGAGGGTCCCTCCGAGGGGAATCTCTATGGAGCCGGAAGCGGGAATCCGGTGCGATATGACGGACGAGCCGCCGACCGAATATATCTCGACCGCGGTACCGGGTGCTCCTCCGGCTATGCGGAGGATTCCGTCGCGGTATTCCATATATGCCCTCGATGATTCTGTCGCCGGGGTTACAAGCCCGGCTCCGCCATCCCTTACCGCGAACACGGGGAGGGACGGGAACCAGTAGTTCATAATCATCTGGTAGTCGCGGATGATTTCGCCGTTGGGAGAATACCGTCGGGTGATGTACGTCGGGGTTCCGAACTCGTGGTATAGCGACATATAAATCTCGTCGGTCACCGGGTGGACTCCCAGCGAGCAGCCGTATAGTTTCCAGTTCGCGCCCTCTTTGTCGAGATCGATGAAGAGGGAAACGGTGCGGCTGTCGATGTCGAACCGGTAGATTTGCGTGCCGGAGAACCAGCGGTTGGCTCCCCCTTTCCAGTAGAGCGCGTTCTGTTGCCGCGAGGCGGTGAACGCGTCGGGGGTCCATGCGTACCAGGAATTAAGCGGGCCGTACATCCCTTCCGGTATGGCGATTACCTCGGTTTCCAAAGTCTTGGGGTCAAGACGCGCGATGTAGTTCAGCGCGGCGCCTGTCCCTTGGGTGTTCTTCGCGACGGAGAGCCAGAGGTCGCCGTCCTTGGAGCGCACAATCGAGCCGATACCGGCCCCTTCCTGGACGAAATCCATAGGAATCACCTCTACGACCTTGTCCCGTGCGGGGTCGATCACGAGGACGCCATACTGCTGGTGGGCGGCGAAAACGCACCCTTCGGCCAGCACCATGGTTCCCGACTGCCCGTGGTACAGCGAGCCGGTAGGATCGGTGTTAGGCTTGTCGTTCCCTTCTCCGGCGTTCGGGTTGGCAGAACCCTCTACCTGTCCCGTGACGGTAAAGGTGTCAAGGTCGAAAACCCATATGCCGTTGCTGGTCGAGATGTAGCCCTTGTGCTCGTCCACGCCGACGAATCCGCGGCCGTCGCATTGCGCGCCGGAGGGATCGATTTCGGTCTGCTGGTGGAGGATTTTCATCGTTGCGGCGTCGACAACCGTAATGCGGCCCCCGGTAATGGTGGCTCCGGGGTCTTTCTCCTGCTTGGCGATGAGGTACATCCGTCCGTGCCACAGCGCCCCGTACTGGTTCGTGCAGCCCAGTTCCCGGCCCGGGTTCTCGGCCTGGATCACCCTGTACTGCCAGTAGTTCCCTTCCGGGTCGTCGGGCTTCAGGAAGTTGACGGTAGAGTTCTGGTGTCCATACCAGTCCTCGTTAATGAAGAAGACCCCGTCGGAATAATCGACGTTGCCCGCGGCAACAGGCCCGGAGGCTGTTGCCGCGAGCATTGTCGCGGTTATGAACAAGGAACGAATCAGTGTCATTTTCTGAGGATGCATTTGGCGTTCGAGCCGTTGGAGCCGCGTAGGATGTAGACCCCGTCCGCAACCGAGAATCCGGCAACGAAGTAGTCGCCGTCAACGATGAAGCGGGTGATTTCGCGGCCGTTGGTGTCGTAGACCGCGAACTTTACGGTGTCGAGACCGCGGAAGTAGACGCGGTGTCCGTCGCACGAGATGCTGCCGCCGGCGGCCTCGGTCTCGCCGATGCCGGTTGCCTGGTCGGTAACGGTCAGGTTGATGGTCTTTGTTACGGCGCGGCCGTTTGATTCGGCGGCGATGGTAAGCTGGCGGGTACCCATGATATGGGGAATGACGGTCAGCTTGCGGCCGTCGAGGGCGGCGTCGGCGCAGATGGTCTGAGACTCGTTTTCTTCGGCTACCGCAGGCGTATCGAGCAGCGACAGGCGGATGTTGGCGTCGATATTGTCGCGGTCGGTGACGAGTGTGGCAAGGTCGATTTCAGTCTGGCCGTCGGCGATGTCGAGCGTGATGTCCTCCACGTTGATTTCCGCGTCATGCTTGTCGGGGATAATCGGGAGGGACTGGAACCAATAGTAGGGGTCGAGATGGAAGGTCTTGGTAATTTCCTTCGAGTCGCCGTCTACGAAGTGGAGCCAGTGGTCGCGGTAGCCGCCGGAAGCGGCTCCCTTGCGGCCTGCCATGACAACGAGGCGGTTGTTGCGGTCGTCGAATACGGGAGTGCCGTAGGTCATCTGGCCCACCTCTTCTCCGAAGCCGTTGATGCCGGTAACGTTCGAGAGGGTGAAGAACGGCTGGATGCCTTCGGGATTGTCGCCGACGTGGTAGCGGTAGTAGTCGCCCGAAGCGCCCCCCATAATCCCCGCGGCCCCGGTTACGAACCAGAGGTCATTGCTGAGATAGGAGCCTTTGAATGCTGTCGAACGCCATGCGCCCCAGCCGCAGACTACGGTCCCTATGGAGGCGGGCATTGTTACTCGGGAGGTCTCTTCGAGGGTTTCGGGATTGAGGCCCACGAATACCGATGCGGTTTCGTTGTTAGTGAGGAGGGTGGCGAACCATACAGTGCCGTCGGCCGTCTGCGTGACACCCTGTACGTTGGCATCCGCAATCAGGGTCGCCTCGTCTGTCCGGGTGTCAATGGCAAGGATACCCTTGTTCTGCATTACCGCGAACACGTACTTGCCCGCGTTGATCATGTCGCCGGTCTGGCCGTTATAGAGGTCGGCGCTGTCTTCGCCGGAGCTTATGCGGCCAGTGATGACAGGGGTGGCGGGGTCTGAGATGTCAACGATGTAGATGCCGTTGGAGGACCCGACATAGATTTTTTCTGGTGTAGCTCCGGCCATGGCGCGTCCGTCGCCACTCTTGCCGTCATATTCGAGATTGTCGAGGCTGCCGAGGCGTTTGAGTGTCTTGGCGTCGGCTATCACGAGTCGGCCACCGCCGGGAAGCGGATCGCCCCCGTCCTTGGCCTGCTTGGAGACTACAATCAGTTTCCCCGCCCAGATTCCGCCGAACTGCGAGGTCGCTCCGAACGACATTCCGGGGTTCTCGCGTTCGTATGCCTGGTAAATCAGTTCGTCGTCTTCGGTTACATAGTTCAGGCCGCCGTTTGTGTGACCGAACCACTCCTCGTTGAGGATGATTGTGCCTTCGGTGTACCCGTTTTCAAGGGGCGTGCGGTCGGCTTCGATTACGTTTACGGTAAATTCGCGCTCAAACGCTCCATCGTCCGATTTGACAAGCAGTTTCGCTGGGTGGTCGCCGGTCGGACGGTGGCCTGAAAGTTCGAAGAACTGGCTTCTCACGTTGTTCACGTCCCACCAGTTGACTTTATAGGTCGAGCAGGTCATATCATCTTTCGAGGTGCCGTTGTCGCTCAGGGTGATTGTCACTCCGGGAACGTCTGCGTCGGCAGGTTCGACAATCGGACGAAGGTCGACGAGCTGGCGAACAGGCACGTTGATTACCCCTTCCTCGGTCGCGTGGCCGAAGGTCACGTTGGTCACTGGGTTCATCAGGCGCGTTGTCACGGTGAACTCATCCTTGACTGCGGAGTCGTAGGCGCTTGCGATGGTAACAACCGCGGTTCCGGCCTTGGTGGTGGCTTTCAGGCCGGCGGATGCGCTCCAGGTAGCTACCTGGGTGTTACCCGAGGTTACCTTTACGGCTGTGAAGGTGGCGTTTTCCGGCTCGTAAGTGTACTCGAACGGTATCACCTTGTTCAGGCCGCTCTCTACCTCGTCGACCGACGCGGTAATGGAAGTCATCGGTACTTCGGGAGCCTCGATGGTGAGCGTCATATAGTTGGATTCGTAGTACGCGTATTCGCCTACCTTCTGCGGACGATAGCGAACGTAAGTAGTGCCTGTGGTGCCTACAAATGTCGGAACGGCGTTGTACGTGTCGTCGACGAGGGTATAGGGCGTTGTGATTTTCGTGCGGTCAAGTCTGTATGACGTGTTGCTTGAGGAGGCTTGCCAGTTCGATGTGGAGTTAAGCTTCCCTCCGGGAGTCTGGACAAGAACCGGGAGTACGAAGCCTTCGTCGCTGAGTTTGACGGTCATTGCTTCCGGGATAAACACGCCCTCGGTTTCCGGATCGGGCATATAGAAGTAGTAGGGAGCTTCGAGGATGTCAGCGCCGTTGGTGAGCGAGACTACCGGAGTAAGCTCGTCGGAGGCCATGGCGTTGGCTTCCGCGGTCCATTCCCCTTCGGCCGAGATGTCGCGGGAGTCGATTTCCCCGTCGTTGTTGAGGTCTACGGCCACGGAGGTAATCGCGCCTTCGGCGTTCTTAGTGACGTAGAGGCGCTTGTCGGCTGCGGCGATGGCGTCGATTATCGCCGAAGGCTCAGTGGCGTTGTCGGCAGACCGGAAGCCCCATACGAAGTTGTCGAGGCGGCGGTCGTTGGCGAAGCGGAGGCTTACAAGGCTGAGGTTGTCACCTGTGCCTACGGTATAGCGTACCTTGGCCGGGTCAATCGCGGAAACGGGTGAGCCGTCGGTGATATGGGCGAAGTTTTTCCATACATCGGCCGTGCGATATGCCGCTGAAGTTCCCGCGGGCACTGTCAGCGTAGCGTTGGCGTAAACTTCGGGGGCGAACTCGCCCGCTGTCGGAGGCACGGGATTGAGCACTGTGATGTTGCTGATCGCGGTGCAGCCGGTAAGGGCAGGGGTCGCGCTCATTGCACCTCCGAAAGTAATGTTCTTGAGGGTGTTCTTGTTGCCGATTACATCGGAGGTCACGTCTGCCCCGGCCGCGTTCGTGAATGTGCGGTTGAGGAAGAGTGTTTCCAGCGCGGTTTTCGCGAGGAAGTCCGTGTAGGTGTCGTTGACCGTGATAGCCGAGCCGTCGCCGTTGAAGGTCAGTTCGGTAATGCCGTAGCGGTTGTTGAGCGTCTTTCCGTAAACGGTTTTTAACGAGGCGGGGAAGACGACTTTTTTGAGGGTGTAGTCGCGGTTGTGGTCGCCGTTCATCATACCGAGCGACTGCATGTCGAGCATCTCGATACCCTCGGGGATTTCGAGCGTCTCGATACCTGTCCCGGCGAAGGTGAACCATCCGATTTCTCGTAGCGAGGAGGGGAGGGCTATTGATGTCAGCGCGGCGCAGTTCTCGAAAGTGCCGTCGAGCTTCTTCAATGTCTCGGGAAGCGATACGCTCGCGAGGTTGGAGCAGTCGGTAAACGCCGCTTCAATGGTTTCCACTCCCTCGCTGACAGTCAGGGATTCCAGACCCGATCTGCCGAACGCGTTGAAAGGAACGGTCTTAAGCGAGCCGGGAATGGTGATGGTCTTGAGGTTCGGGGTGCTTGCGAACGCGTCCCAGGCCATCTCTTCCAGCCCGTCGTTAAGCGTGACAGACGCGAGGAATGAGTTGAATCCGAACGCTCCCTGCTTGATGCTCTTGATTGTCGAGGGGAGAGTTACGGAAGTTACGTGGGTGTTGAAAAACGCCCGGTAGCCGATAGAGGTGACGGTGTATGCTAATCCGTCGACGGTTAGTTGTTCAGGGATTATGACCTCTCCTTGATAAGGATTAACAACATCCTCAGCAGCAACTATTTCCGCTGTCATATTGGCCGTGTCGAGGGTGTAATTGAAATCGTAGGCCATCCCTTGGGCGGCTGCGAATGCGGCCGCCCCGAGGCAAAGCAATAACTTTTTCATGTTGGTTTATTTTGGGTTGTTTCTTCTCTTACTTTATGAAGATTTTGTTCGTTTTACCCCCTTTGCTTTTCACGTATATGCCGGGTGTCAGCCGGTTGGGGGATACCCGCTGCCCGGAGAGGTTATAATAAACGGCTTCTTGGCCGGAAATGGTCTCGGGAGAGTCAACGCCAGAGGTCTGACGAGTAGGGCGGTAAGAGTAGAGGGCCGAGTCAGCGGGAGGCGGGGTGCCTTCCCCCAGACCCCCGACCTGCGGGGAGGCGAACAGGGTGAAAACCCAGGCGTCAACGCAGCCGTCGTAGAGTTTGCGTCCCGTGAAGCCCGTGCCGCTGTACATCCAGTCGGCGGTTGTCGAAGGCGCGGTCCAGTAGCTCCAGTACCCTTCGTACCAGGCCGAGGTCCACCAGCCGTAATCATACCCCCCGTCGCGGAGGAGCCAGCAGTCGTAATCGTAGGCCGGATAACCATAGGCGGCGTGGTCCAGGGGGTGTTGGATTGTGTGCGTGCCGGTCAGTCGGGCCTCGTCGATCGCGGTCTGGCAGATTTCAGGTGTGCGGTCGCCCGGAGCGTCCTTTTGGCCGAAAAAGGAGGAAGCGTTGTAATAGTCGAAGTTGATGAACTCCGAGTTTTTGGCCTTCTCGAAATCGTAATAGATGTTTTGGAGAAGCCTTTCGGCGTTGCCGAAACCGATGCCGCAGACCGTCGAACCATATTGCCCGGTTACCTGCGTCAGAAGCACCAGCTCTTCGGAGTTGGCGCAGACCGCCCGGAACATGTCGTCGCCGGTAGGGGATTCGGAGTCTTCCCATCGGAATCCCCACACATAGGCGTTCGGGTCGGATGCGCCGGTGTCATTGGAGACAACCAGCGCGGCGCGGTTCGGGCCGCTCCCCGTCCAGTGGGTAATCTTGTCGAAGTCTACCGGAATGGCTGTAGCTGTGGCCGCCACAGTCCAGGCAAGGACTGCGGAAATCAGTTTTTTCATTATATGGATGAGATTAGTTTGAGCCTATAAACCGCTGGGTTTTATTCTGATATGTCTGGTTCCGGTGGTGTTATTGAGCCGGTCGCTATATGTAGGTCCTGCGCGCGGCAGAGTTCGGTCGAGGTCTCGCCGAGCCATCCGCACTGCTGGTTGAGTCCCGTGTAGACCCTTACGAAATCGATGCCGGGAAGCTCGACTCTGTTACCCTCGGAATCGACGGCCCAGGATATGTCGAACGAGTTAAGGTCGGCATACTCGTTGGGGTGGTTGTCGACGTAACCCCATGAATAGCTGTAAAGGACGTAATACGAGCCGTCCCCCACTATGTCCTCGGCGTTGGGTGCCAGGAGCGTGCCGCTGAATGTCATTTCGTCGTCGCGGAGCCATTTTGGATAATAGTCCTGCGAATGGAAATAATTCTTGGTGATGAAGCCCTCCGCGCCGAGGTTGTCGGTCCAGCGGATATAGCGGTTGTCGGCCAGGGAGTTGTCCTCGTCGGGCACCGGGGTGTGGCCCGATTCCGGGCGGTGGTATGTTATGGAATACCCGTGTCGTGTAGCGGGGGACGCATATTCGCTACCGGCCAATTCGTACCAGGGATCGTCGGGGAGGCCGTTGCAGTTGGTGTCATAGCTTACCATGACGATTCCAGGCTCGGCGGACCCGCCCTTCTTCTCGGGCTGGGTCAGCTCGTAGAAGCAGTTCCCCCAGATTCGGAAATCCTTCTCCCCCGGCTTGTTGACTATGGTGTGGTCGAATCCGAACGTGACGTAACCTCCGAATCCCCCCAGGGTGATCATCGTGTCGTTCGTGCCTGAAATCGACTCCTCTGCTTTCTGGAGGATGGTCTCGTAGGTGTCACCCTCCTCGTAGCGGGGCATTTCGTTGACGAATTGCCCGGGGGCGGGGCGGTATTCGTAGACGCGGCTGATATATGGGCTGTACTCCACCTCCTCGTGCAGGACGTTGACCGTGAAGTCGTAGGAATAGGGGGTCGCGTCGTCGATAATCTCGAACCGCAGCCTGTAGGTCCCCTCGTCGGGGGTCAGGAAGATATAGTCGCGCGACGTCGAAAGGAGGCGTTCCGTGCCGTCCGGCTCCATGAGGACCCAGCGGTAAGCGCTCCCCGTCAGAGCGGGGTGCAGGTCGAGTTTCTGCATCCTGTATATATGGTAGGTGCTGTCGATGCCGAGGTTTACCATCGGCGGGGTGTCGTTGCTGTCGCACGCCGCGAGGAGCAGGGTGGCGAGAATGGGAAGGGATTTCTTCATCGTGGCAGGAAGGTTATATGGGCGGGGATATCGCCCGTGCGCACGCTCCACTTCTTCTTCCCCTTGGGGGTGAAGCAGTAGAGAGTGCCGGATGAAACATAGTTTTTAGCGTCGGTCACCAGGATGTCGCCCGTTTCGGGATGTATTGCGATGCCGTAGGGAATGGTGATGTCCTTTTCAGTGCCGTCGGTTATGAAGTTGGTGGAGACTACCTCCTTCGTGCGGATGTCGATGATGCCGTAAGTGATTGTGTTGGAGGCGGTATAGTCGTTCCACTCGGTAGCGTAGTAATAGAGCGAGTCGCCGTGGAAGGCCATGTTGGTGCAGGCGACGGGGATTGTGTCCGTAACGACCATCTGGTTGTAGCCCGGCTTTTTCTCCATCACCATCAGGCGTGAGGGGCGGCTCTTGTGGTCACCACGCGAGGTCACCCACAGCTTCCCGTAGCGGTCCTTCTTCAGCCGGTGGAGGTTGATGCCGACCGGAATCTGCTGCACATGCTTGAAGTCCACCATCTGGACGACGGAGACGGTGTTGTCGTAGTTCGGAGCCCGGTAGCCGCCGGAATTTGCCACATACATGTAGTCGTCGACTATCTCCATCTCTTCCGGCTGGTAGCCGACCGACACCTTGCGGGTCACGGCCAGCGACGCGGTATCGACCTCGTAGACAGCCCCCTTCGGCGCGTTGGCGTCAATCAGTACCGGCCCGACGTAGGAGCTGACGTATGCCTTTCCGCGGTGGAAGCGGATGTAGCGGCAGTTCGGAATGTCGACCTGCCCGACGCGCACCCCGCTGCGGGAGTCCATCACCTCTACCTTGTGGGAGCAGTTGACTACGACGTAGAGCTTCGAGCCGTAGACACCGATGTCGTTCCCCACGTCGCCCAGCTCCTTGATCACGTTCGGGTTGCGCTCGGCGTAGAAGTTGCGGGCGTAAAGGCCGGTCAGGTAGTCGAAATAGTCGAGAGAGCATTTGTTGGAGCCCATGTTCCCCTCGTTGACGAGGTAGAAGCCGCGGACTTTCGTATCTTTGGCCGGAGTTTCCGGGATGATTTCATACTCCGTGGGTACCACGAGCTCGTCCTCGCGACAGCTCGTGGCAACCAGTAGGAGTGGCAGAAAATATAAGAAAAACTGTTTTGTTGTCATTTTTCTATCTAATTCGCAAGTTTTCAACTTGCTCATTGTGAAAGGTGAAGGGTGGAAGGTTAAGATAATACTCAATGCTAATCCGGTTTAACTCAGTATAGAACAAACTATTATCTTCACTCTTCACTTTTCACCATTCACTCTAAATTTCCACCGTTACCGTGAAGCGGTAGTTCCGCTTCGGCATCGGATAGTTCAATATCACGTCGTAGTCCTGGCTCAGGAGGTTGTTAACCTCGATGAGCGCCCGCAACCCGACCTTCCCCAGCCGGAAATCCTTGCTCAGGGAGACGTCGGAGGTGTACCAGGGCTGCGTATAGTTGTAGCGGATGTTCTCCTGCTGGTTGTACCGCTCCCCGACGTAAATCCAGGAGTAGTTCAGCCCCCACCCGCGCCAGGAGGCGTTGAACACCGCCGAGCTGGAATGGCGAGGGATATACGGAATCTGGTCGCGGTAGTAGTTGTCCGCCGGATTCGTAACGTCGATCGCCTCCTGGAAGGTGTACTGCCCGCGCAGGGTGAGGTAGAGGTCGCGGACCGGGTTGAAAGATATAAGGCCGCTGACGTCGACCCCCTTGATGTCTACAAGCCCGAGGTTGAGCATCGTCCAGCGGAACTGCTGCCCCTTGGGGTAGGCCACGATTTTGTCCTTCACGCGGTTGTAGTACGCGTCGGCGCTGAGGCGCGCGGCGCTGACGAGCCCGCGGCCCGAATGGTCGTAGACCAGGCCGACGTTATACTGCGTGACGCGCTCGGGATTCAGCTTCGAGTTACCCATGTCGGCATAATATAGGTCGTTGAACGTCGGCATGCGGTACGACTGCTTGTAGAAGGCGCGGATTGAGAAGTCGCTGTTGCGCAGGGGATTGAACGAGGCGTAGACAGCCGGCGTCAGGACGCTCTTGTCCTTCGGCGACTGCTGCCCCCGCAATATGTCGTGGATAAAGGTTCCTAAGGCGCTCGCCTGCAGCTTGAACCGGGCGAACGACATGGCGGTCGCCACGGAGAGGAAGTTGGAGTAGCGGTCGGGCTGTGCGAAGCCGTACATGTCCGCGTCCAGGTGGTTCCACATGAAGTCGTAGCTTGCCGACACCTGCCACCAGTCGAAAATCTCGTACTCGTTGGCCGAGGAGAAGTAGACCTCCTTCTGCCGGTAGAGGTTGTCGACCTTGATCTGCTTGTCGTCGTTGTTGACGTAGTGGGTGCGGTAGAATGCGTACTTGACGTTGTTAAGGGTCGTGAAACGTCCGAAATAGCCTGTGTAACGCCCCTGGACGAACGAGTTGGTGTCCCAGATGCGCTCGCCGCGGCGCCATACGTTGTTGACGATTGCCCCCGGAACGCCGCGCTCCGAGTTGTAGTTGTAGGCCTTGAAATGCCAGCTCCCCTTCCGCAGCGTCCCGTTGAGGTTCAGCTCGATACGGGTCGCGTTGATGTCGCCGTTCTGCCTGACGGCAGTAGTGTCGTACGCCAGTTCCCCTGCCGGGTTCACCCTTCGGTAGCGGAACTTGTACTTGCCGCTCGAATTAATCCATTCGGCACTGAGAGAGGCGTTTACCCGGTCGCTAAGGCGCAGCTCCACCAGCGCCGAGGGGTTCAGCAGGTCGAACGAGCCGGTGCGTATCGTCCCGCGGGCGTGGTAGGTCTCCCCCTCCTCGAACCGCGGGGCGCGGGTGCGCATGTAAATCGACCCCGCCGACCCGAAATCCTTCGCAGGTTGCAGAATCTCGCTTTTCTGGCCGTTGTAGAGCGACAGCGCCTCGATATTGTCGAGCGAGAACTGTCCCAGGTCAATCTGGCCGTTCTGCGCGTTGCCAAGCTCAACACCGTCGTAGACCACCCCCGTATGGTTCGTACCCATCGAGCGGATGTTGACAGTCTTGATGCCCCCCACGCCCCCGTAGTCCTTCACTTGGACCCCGGAGAAATAACGCAGAGCGTCGGCCACGCTGTTGCTGTTGAGCCGCTTCAGCTCCTTCCCCGAAAGGGTCTGGGCCGGAATCACATCCTCGAACGGCTTCTTGGCCGTCACCACAACCTCGTCAAGCTCCCCCCGCATCGAGTCGCGCCGCTCCTTCGGCGAGTCGTGCCGCTCCGCCCGCGGTGAGTCGTGCCGCTCCTTCGGAGCAGCCCCGGCCCCCGGAGCCGCCGCAAGCAGCGCCAGCGTCATGGTGGCAACGTATGTTGTGGTTCGGTTCAATATATAGTTCATTAACTGTTTCTTCACTAAGGCGTAGCCTGGTTTTTCACTTTTCACTTCTTCCCTTTTAGTACCCGGATGGGAGGGTGCTGTCAGAACAGTCCGGATGGTAGGAGCTTGGAGGTGAGGCCGATGGGAGCAATCTGAAGATTGTGACCGAGGACGAATCCTTCAAGCGACGACCCAGATGGGCCGTTATGACACGCCCTCAATCGGGAAATGAAAAATCCCGTCGGCTAAGTCGCAGACTCTTGCCGACGGGATTAAATGATTCAATACGGACATAGTTCGCAACGGCCCCGTGCGGGAGCCTGTTTGCGAGTGTCAGAAGTCGAAGCCCATAGTCCCGCAGGCTTAAATCTGTTATCTGTAACGGCAGGTCTTCTGACTCGTCCCTTGACCTCCGCACCTTCTCGGAGCTTTCGGCTCCAATGGCATGCAGCGGGGTCAATTTCCCGGGACTTACAGCAGCGGGTACTGTTCCGGACTCTCACCGGATTCCCTTTTCAAACTCCTCGAACGCGGCATCGCGGCCTTCTGGCCCATCCTCCCACGTCCAGCCAGCCGCTCCCGGCCGACGGAGTTACCATCACACCCGCGAATTTAGCAATTTCCCCCCATTCCACCAAATCCCCGTCCACCTCTTAATCCAAAATTTTGAGTTCAGTGTTAAAATAGTGGAGCCTCGACAACTGCCGAGGCTCCTTACCTAATCATTATCTTACCATTAATTTGTAAGTCTTATTATCAATTATTACAAGGTAAGTGTCTGGAACGACGGGGTGAAAATGGATGTCTTCTCCATCTGATCTCGCCTGGAATAAGAGCGTTCCGTCAACTTGGAAAATTTTGATTTGCTTATTTTTAGGTACTCTTTTGATGTTGATACAATGGTCTTCGACGGCAACTTCAATATCGGTTATAGATGTGCCTATGATATCGCTGAAATCAGACTCTTTAATCTTATTGAAATCAGACCATACTGGAGCAACCCAATAATAATTGTAGCATCCAGGCGGAACAATCAGCTCACATCGAGTTTTAGATACAGCCTCAAAACAGTCATTAGAGCATACCGGTGGATTCAATGCTTTGACTTGAAGCGACGAGATATTCACACACCCGATGAAAGCATCCTCTCCTATGTTCGTCAGAGTTGATGGTAGAATCACCTCACATAGTCTTTTTGAATTGACAAATGCGTATGGCGCAATTATTTTTGTGCCCTCTTTTATAGCATAACTATTCGATTCATAATTTACAGGGAATATCAGGAGTTCATCAAATGTTGAAGTATATAAAACGCCATTTTCACTTGCGAAATAATTATTACTTTCAGCAACATTGATTTTAGAGATGTTTTGGCAATCCTTGACTATTCCGTCTCCAATATTTATCACACTTGCAGAAATCGTTATTTCAGATAATCCATTGCACCCCATGAATGCATAGTCTTTGATCGAAATCAGACCGCGTGGCATAGGGATTCTAAGCAAACTTATATCATTACGGAATGATTGTACTCCGAATGATTTGACGCCATCGGGAATTGAAATTACAGAAAGTCTGTCACAATCTGCAAATGCATAATCCTCAATTTCAGTTGTGTTTTCGGGCAACATGAGATTTACAAGCTGCTTACAATTGTAGAACATATAGTCGCCGACCTTGTTATTTGATGTCTGGCAAGATTTATAATAACTCCGACCACCCGATACAATTGTACAACCCGAAATATCGAGTATTTCAAGAATACCAAGAGTGCTGTTGCCATAGCTGTCACTTCCTGCCATTTCACGCAAGAAATTTATATCAGTCCCATTAAGATAGCCCGTTAGACGAAGATTTTTAATCTGATATTTTCTGTTATCTGCAATGAGATTTGGCAGAGTCCCGGCATTATCGATATTCAAGAATATCTGAGGATTGGAAGGCTCTCCCCCTGTTCCCATTACAACAAGAGTATTCGACACCATAGGTGCCGCATTATAATTTTTATCTCCGTTCTGAACTGCACGAATATTTACCGCACCACTACCGAAGCAATCAAGATACCATGTGCCATTATTATTGTAGAGCGATGCCACATTATTTGGAGACAACTCATAAGTAATAGGAAGATGGGCACTACTACTTGCCTCTAATGCAACCTGCGAATACATCGGAATATTTGACAGATCTTGATTCCATATGATAGCCTGATTGGCTTTTTCTATGGTCAATGTTCCCGAATTATATTTGTTTATCACATAATTCATAGCCTCGCCCCCGTCCAAAAAAATTGGATATGAACCCACATCGCTTGACTTATTTGCTGAACAAACGATATTAGGAGTGTTAGTTAGAACCGATTTGTCCTCGTTATTTACAAATCCAGTATACTCAATCTCGAATTGCGGGTTCTCGCTACCATAGATTTTGGTATAGTTGCCGACCGAAGCAGTCAATGCTCTTTTGTTGATTGATAAAGTTCCTTTTTGGTAATCTATAGTGTAGTTCTGAGCTGTTGCGTTTAATGGCTCAATCTCATATTCTCCGGAATTGCTTGTCTTGACAGCTGCACATTTAAACGAAGGCTGCATAGATAGACAACTTTTTGTGTCTGAGTTACGCAATCCAATAAGTGTAAAATCAAATGATGGGTTTTCTTCATAATATTCACGAGTAATGTCTTTCGCTCTTAAAATCAACGGAGCTTTTGAAATCAAGAGATTCCCATTTATGGATTCTACAATATTATAATTGTGAGGTTCGCAATTTACCGAAACGGAGTATTCGCCCACGTTTGATCCTTTAGTTGCTACTGTTGTGAATTGAGGTGTCTTATCCCATTTCGGGACATTCTCGAAATTTGCCAAGCCTTCATAGAAAAGTTGGAATTCCGGTAAATCTTGACCATAAGATATTTGCGCATTTTTAACCTGTACTTTTAAATCTCGCTTCTCAATCTTCAAGCTTCCCTGAATATAATTTATAGAATAATTGGTTGCGGCTCCATTAGTTAAAACTATAGCATAGTCGCCAACATCTGAGTGATCATAACAATCCAAAGAAATGGTAGGTTTAACAAGTAGCACCTCAGGAGTTTCGCCATTAACAAAACCTTCATAAGTTAACGCTATTATAGGATTGTTTTCTCCAAATTGTCGTCTTAAATTAGGTGCTATAATCTTAAGTGAAGTAGGCTGGATAGAAACTACGATTTCTCCTTCAACCGTCATCCCGTTATATGCAAAACTTGCGGGCAATATATATTTGCCACAGGGCGCCTTTAGAGATTCCTTATTTAAAGAAGTTATTGAGACAGATGCCGGAGTCGTAAGGTTTAAATTAGGTATTACTCCGGTATATAGAATATCTTCATTGATATATGCTAAACCTTCAACTCTATCTCCAAACGACCTATAATCTGCGATTTTAGGTACGTACAATTTCACTTGAGAGCCAAAAGCATTTGAACTGATTGAGGGTTTTGCTTTAGTCATAAAGACAGCTTCATGGAGATTTTCACAACCCACAAAAGCGTTCTCGTCTATTAACTGTAAATATGTAGGGAATAGCACTGAATTAAGACTTCTGCAATTTTCAAAGGAGTTTTTCCCTATTGCATACAATCTCTTTGGGAAAATAATAGAAGTAAGTTTGTTACAATCAGAAAACGCATAAGGAGAAATAGAACGCACGATATATTGCGTGTTATTTACATAAATGGTTTCAGGAATAGTAATTTCTCCAGAAATATCCTTATTAGTAACTACTGCGAGTTCAGCTGTACCGTTGTTATATAGGTAATAAATATAATTCCCATCCTCATAGACATTAGAGGAATTGAAATCAAGTAAAGCCCCATCAGAAGTTGTGAGAGACCAGTCGTCGATTGCAAAATGACTTATTGTAGAGTTCCCATCCCATTCTTGAGAATTGTCAATCCAAAACCGTACTTCTCCTTCAGATTCCATATTGAATGATAATGAGTATTTTGTATAGGAATAACTACTTTCAGTCACAGAATATTGCTGACTTTTATTGACTGCTCCATCGACTTTAAGTGTTAATTTCGTCCCCTCATAACCAATGGTGGCTGCATATACACTAAAAGTATATGAGCCTTCCGATAATTTGTAGGAATTGGATTTTAATGCGTTGGAATAACTACGACTGTCAAAAAAAGCAGCATACTTTCCAGTTCGTGCACGGCAACGCGAGTGGGTTTTAACAACTGCGTCACATGAAGCATATCCAGTGTTATTTAAATCCCATCCGGTCGGAACAGAGGTGGTATAATTACCAACAGAAAGTGGATACGAGTCATTCCAATCCTCAAACGAGGAATTGAATATTGGCAGTTCCTTTGCCTGTGCAGCATATGCATCTTCATAAAATGCAAACAGGAATGTTGCAATTATAAAGAATAAGCAAACCGGCCAATGGCGTCTTTCATCTACTTTTCCCATACATTTACTATATCTTGGAGATTCAAGTTTATTATTTGAGGATTCAAAGGATTGCCATTTTTATCGGAAACGATAAAAAGATAAGCTCCTGCATTAGTATTGATGCCTGCTTTTATATCGTTTAGGAAAATGGCATCTGTAGCCATATCGGTTTTGACGTTCAAAAGGATTATGTCATCTGTCATCACATCTTCCAGTTGCACCGGACGAGAAAGTTCCAAATGTAGCACTTTCTTTTTTAGATTGCATTCTTGAAATAGAAACTCTATCGAATACATTTTATTTTTTAGCCGCGGTCATCCCCTCGTTGGCGTTTGTTGTTATACGAAAAAAGCGTAGGAATCTGTATCTGTTACCGTCCTACACTCTGAGGCTTCTCGCATTGCCCTATTCTTGTCGGACGGCAACGCAGAAGCCCACGCCAGTATATGCAATGATTGCGAGCGGCTACATTTCTCCCGAAATATCGTGCCGAACGCAAGATAATCACATATCCACGGGCATCTACCGTTGCTCGACCCTTGACAAGAATATGAAAGTTTGCGAGACATTTCAGAGTGTCAAGAATCAGCGCGGATAAACGCTTTCTTATGTATGTCGCTGCCAAGACGTTGCGTCAAGGCAGCCAGTCTACATCCCGCTCCGCTTTACCCCAGACCGGGGTTTGATTCGGATAACCTCACCCAACTGGCGTAGCATACGAGGCGGTCTGCGCCGCAAAGTTAATAATATTTTTTGAAAACCAACAACTCTTTTGAAATTTTCCGAATCCGTGGAAATCAGTCGCATCCGTGGGGCGCTATGCGACCTGAACAATCTGTGTGGCAGCCTTTTCGCTCTTATATCTGCCGGATGAAGAGCTGGAAGAAACACAGATTTTTAGGTCGCACTAATGGTGCAGTCCCTATTGATTCTTTAAGGTGAGGAGCGTCTATACCACGGACCCGTACCCTACGGGCACTCCACCCACAGATAGCAGACAACCACCGCGCCTCGCCCCGCCGGGGCTCGACACGGTGTTACTCACAGCCCCGCACCCTCCGGGCGCTCCGTTGATGTGGCCCCAAGTCACCAATTATGGCTGAATGATGCCGATAGATGATGCCGATAGATAAAAAGAGGATTAGTTAATAAAGAATTTAAGTTTCTCAAGTTCCCAACTTGCTCACCTTAAAAGTGAAGGGTGAATGGGATACCCATATTGAGTGTTTTCTTCACTCAGGCAAAGCCTGATTTTCACTCTTAACTTCTTTCGCTTCATCTTGAGCTTGCGTTAGTTGATTAAGAGTATTAGATGATTGAAATTTAGCGAGTTTTCAACTGGCTCATATTAAATGGTGAAGGATGAATGGTGAAGTAGAGACCTCATTAACTATTATCTTCACTCAGGCGAAGCTGGATTTTCACCTTTCACTTCGTCCTCAAACGGTTTGATTGGGGTGAGGCGCTACTGCCATCCGCGGAGCGCCCGGAGGGCGTGGGGCCATGAGTAACACCGTGTCGAACCCCGGAGGGGCGAGGCGCGGTGCTTGGTGTGCGGTCAACTGGGAGGAGTGCCCGGAGGGTACGGGTCTGTGGTATAAGCTGGTTGACGAGGTAAGAGGATAATGCTGATGCGCTGATTTTCAGGGTGCAGGCTACCTATGGAGAAGGGGAAGGGGCGGTTTTGGGGGGACGGGAAATGGGAAACAGGGGGAAATGGAAAATAGGGGGAAATGGAAAACAGGGGAAAATGGTAAGAGGGGAGGGGATTTGGATATTGGGAGTTTGGAGGATTTGGGTTAAATTCGCGATGTTGAATTTTTTGTGGTGTAGGGACGCGATTCATCGCGTCCGCATTTAATTGGTAATCAACCGCAGTATTCGCAACAAATTGGTAATCAGTAAATGGATGCGGATAATAGATTGATTGCAGACCATCCGGGCGCGGACGCGATGAATCGCGTCCCTACAACAGATATATATGGCTGAGATGACGGAATTAGTGGAGATGCTGAGTCGCGAGGGGTGTTCGTGCGTGGTCGGTAACGGAATGAGCGTCAGGACGTTCCGGGAGCGGGGCGTGTGCGACTTGCTGAGGCTACTGAGGGAGGAACCGGAGGCGCTCCGCGGGGCTTCCGTGGCCGACAAGGTGGTCGGAAAGGGGGCGGCGGCGCTGATGGCGCTGGGGAGAGTAAGGGAGGTTTACGCCCTGGTAATGAGTCGTAAGGCGTTGGAACTGCTTGACAGGGAGGGGGTTAAGGCTGGCTATGAGACACTGGTCGACAATATCATCAATCGGGCGGGAATGGATATCTGTCCGGTCGAAAAGCTTTGCGCACCGTGTGCGACGGCGGAAGAATGCCTGCCATTAATCCGACGCTTTGTCGATGGACTTGGCGATTCTCATAAATAAGGGAAAATCTTCGATTCTTATAACAATATATAATCCAATAGTTTATGGAAACTACCGCGCAAATCAGACAACTGTCATTCAGCAGCGCCCGCACCTATCTGCTGGCGGCGCTGTTCGTCATCGGCAATATCGCTGCGCCGCAGCTTTTCCACCTTGTTCCGCAGGGGGGAGTTACCTGGCTGCCGATTTACTTTTTCACGCTCGTCGGGGCGTATCTTTACGGATGGCGGGTCGGGCTGCTGACGGCGCTCGCGTCGCCATTGGTGAACTCGCTACTGTTCGGGATGCCGGCGGTTGCCGCGCTTCCGGCGATCACGCTTAAATCGGCGCTTCTCGCGGTAGCTGCGGGGTTTGCCGCCCGGCGGAGCGAAGGGAAGGTTTCGATTGGAATACTGGCGGCCGTGGTGCTTTTCTACCAGGTCGCGGGGACGCTGGGCGAGTGGGCGCTCCGCGGGGACTTTTGGCTTGCTTGCCAGGATTTCCGAATCGGGATTCCGGGGATGCTGCTGCAGGTTTTCGGGGGCTGGGCCGCGCTCAGGCTCCTCGGACGGGAGCGCTCAACGCCTCTAAACTAAGCGAGCGCCGCGGCCGGAGATTTCCGACCGCGGCGCTCGTTTTATTTCGGGGGGCGGGGGATTAGCGGAGGATGACTTTGGAGGTGCGGGAGCCGCGGCGGAGGATTACGAGGCCGCGTGTTGTCGCGGGATCGACGCGGCGGCCGTCGAGGGAGTAGTATTCGGCGGGGGCGTTGGAGTCGTCGGCTTCGTTGGCGAGGTTGTCGTTGATGAGGTCGTCAATTGAGGAGAGGGACTTGCGGGCCGTGAGGGAGAAGTTGCGCACTTCCCAGGTGCAGGCTTCTTCGGTTGTGGAGGTGTAGCGGAATCCGATGCGTATTTTCTTTCCGGCGAAGTCGGGAAGGGAGACTTTCACGTCGTTTGTGAAGGTCCAACTGTTGCCTTTGGGCCATACGATTTTCTGGGCGGGGATTACGTAGTCGGGTTCACCTTCGGCGCGGACAATCACGCTGAGTACCGCTGAGGGGTCGGCGGCAAACTTGCAGGCGTGGTCAAACTTGATGGTCGGCTCGACATATCCGGCGAGGTTGACAGCCGGGGTTAGGAGGGTCGCGTCGGAGGCGTCGCGGACGATGTTGTCGGAGCTGCCCGAGACGGCGGAGGCTTTCCATCCGTACTGTGGGTCGAGAGTCCAGACACGGGTTCTGTTGGCGGGCTGGAGGTCTATCTGCTCCTGGCATCCGCCGTCCTCGCCGATAAAGGAGCTGGCGTAAAGCTCTTCGATGGAGCCGGAGACGGGCCCGTCGCCGATTGAAGAGCCGCCGATGAAGTCAGCGCTCTTGACGGTTGTCTTGACGTTGAACGACTGGCCAATCGAATCGCCCCAGATGTATTCCATCAGGTTGGGGAAGTCGACGAAGGGGTTGCGGTTGCGCTGGAAGGTCTCGACGTCGTCGTTGCGAACGGTCTCGATTTGGTCAACCTTGTCCTGCCTTGCCCAGGCGATGAAGAGCTCAGAGGCTTTGCTTTTGAGGGTCGGGTATGAGCCTGTCTGGAGGATTACCTGTCCCTGGGAGTTAGTCCAGGTGAAATCCTGGTAGGCGGTAGCCATATACATATATCCGCGGGCGAAGTCCCCTTTCCACTTGTCGGCCGGTTCCCAGTAGTTCTGACCGTCGGATCCGGCGCCGACGCGGGTGCATCCGTTGTCGCCGGAGGGGGTAGTACGGTTTACGACCCCCATCGGGTAGTTGCTCTTGGTTGAATTGATTTTCACCTCGCAGGGCATCAGGTTGTAGAGGTCCTTGTATGCGTTGTTTTCGGAACCTCCCCACCAGCTTTTTGGGAAGGAGTGCTCGATGTTCATGCCTGAAACGGAGGAACCGCGGCTACCGAAGTAGCGGACATCGTTGGAGTAGCGGTCGCGGACGGAGCCGTCGGGGCATCGGTCTGTGACGTAGAAGCCGTACCAGGTATTGTTCTGGCCGGACCCGTAGTCGAGCATGCGCACGTTCTCGGTAACGATTTCGTGGACTGCGGTTTTCAGGGCGGCGCCTTTCAGGCCTTGCAGACGGCTGTAATAGTCAAGGTCGATAACGGCGGAAGCCTGGAAAGCGGCGGCCGCGCCTATCGCGATAAGCACTGATTTTTTTGATATTCTCATGACTGTGGTTTCGTAGAAATTAAGGTATCAGGCATTCCAGCGGCTAATTGCGGCAGGGAAAGCCGACAAATTTACTAATATTTACTCTGACCGCCAATCAAAATACGGGGAAAATTACTAATTTTGCCAAAACTTTATACCCACGTTATCCTATCCCGACGAATGAGACAGGAACCGAAACCGAAAACGATTTACGCCCGCGGCGCTGACGACGGCCTCTGGATGGGGCTGTACATTACGTTCGCCATGGCGCTTGTCTGCGGCTCCCTTTTCACATCGTGGTTGCAGATTCCTGCAATGGCGGTTGCTCTCGGCGTGCCGTTTCTGACCTATTTCTTCCTTCGGAGGACGCATGTCGCGGCGCACGGTATGACTGTGTTTTCGGCGCTGTGGATGCAGGGTATCGTGATGTTCGCGTGCGCGTCGCTTATCTTCGGCGCTGTGGCGTTCGTTTACCTCCGCTATGTCAACCCCGGCTTCATTCAGGGGGTGTTTACATACCTGATTGATTTTTACGGGGGTATGGAGGAGGACGGGGCCCAGGCCCTTGCCGACGAGCTGCGCATGGTAGCTGACAGCAACGCCTATCCGCGTCCGGCGGTACTCGTCCTGGGGGAGATGTGGACGGTTATGTTCAGCGGCTCCCTGCTTTCGATGGTAGTCGGAGCGCTGGCGCGAATCAAGCGGGTGCCGATCTCGCAAGGATAAAAGAAGAACTGACAACTGTTAAAAGAAAAATGGATATTTCGATAGTCGTGCCCCTCTACAACGAGGCGGAATCGCTTCCCGAACTGCAAGCCTGGATTGAACGGGTTATGGCGGCCAACGGCTTCACATACGAGGTAATATATGTCAACGACGGCTCGACCGACGGCTCGTGGGAGGTAATCCGTTCTCTCGCTGCGTCGAATCCGGCGGTCAAGGGGGTAGCCTTCCGGCGCAACTACGGCAAGTCACCCGCGCTGAACACCGGGTTCCGCAAGGCGCAGGGGGATGTGGTAATCACGATGGACGCCGACCTTCAGGATTCCCCCGACGAGATTCCCGAACTCTACCGGATGATTACGGAGGATGGCTATGACCTCGTCAGCGGGTGGAAGCGGAAGCGCTACGACCCGCTGTCGAAGACCATACCGACGAAGCTGTTCAACGCCACGGCGCGCCGGGTCAGCGGTATCCATAACCTCCACGACTTCAACTGCGGCCTGAAGGCATACCGCAACAGCGTCGTGAAGCATATCGAGGTTTACGGCGACATGCACCGCTACATACCCTACCTGGCGAAAAACGCCGGGTTCGACAAAATCGGAGAGAAGGTAGTCAAGCACCAGGCGCGGAAATTCGGCAAGACGAAGTTCGGGCTTGACCGCTTCGTCAACGGCTATCTCGACCTGGGGACCCTGTGGTTCACCGGGAAGTTCGGGGCGAAGCCGATGCATCTCTTCGGACTTCTGGGCTCGCTGATGTTTTTTATCGGCCTTATCGCAGTGATGGTAGTCGGGTTCGGCAAGCTGTGGGCGATGCACCACGGCGACCCGTACACCCTCGTCACCAATTCCCCGTATTTCTATATTGCCTTGACGATGATGATTCTGGGCACCCAACTCTTCCTGGCGGGCTTCGTCGGGGAACTCGTGGTGAGAAACTCGCCGCGGCGCAACGAATATGAGATCAGAGAAGAAATATAAGCCAGCCATCCTGCCTGTTGCCGCGATTGCGGCGCTGTGGCTGTCGATACTGTTCCCCGCGTGCAACAACCAGGGGTGTACCGACAACCATAACGCCCTGCCGCTGATGGGGTTTTATGCCGTCACGACAGGGGAGGACGGGCGTCCGGCGGAACAGGCGATTTCTCTCGACTCGCTCGACATTGGGGGCGTAGGCGCTCCCGACGACTCGTTGCTTGTCTCCTCCGGGGAGCGGACCGGCTCGCTGTACCTGCCTTTCCGCTACAACACTCCGCGGACCGCTTTCTTTATCCGCTATAATTATAAGGTGCAGGGGCTTGACAAGCCGGTATTCAACGACACCATTACCTTCACTTATGATTCCGAGCCTTACTTTGCCTCGGAGGAGTGCGGGGCGATGTACCGTTACCGGGTGCGCCAGGTGGTCTATACGCGGCATGTGATAGATTCGGTCGCTGTTTCAGACTCCGTCGTGACAAACATAGAGCGGGAGCGCTTCAAGGTATATTTCAGGGTAGCCAATCTCGGCCAGGGGACCGATAACGGCACGCTCGAGGTGCCTGACGACCCTGACCGCTTCGGCGAAATAGATATGGGAGACCATGGCGGCGAAAGGAAAGGGGGTGGCCGATGAAAAGCCGTCTGCGCATTTTACCCCTCGCGGCCGTTGTCGCGGCGGCGTTCGGGCTGCTTACGATGAACGCCCAGCGGAGGGTCACTCCCGTAACCTCCGCATCGCAGGGAATCACCGGCATCAACGAGAACAAGCTGCCCGGGGATTCAATCGACCGCTCGTCGTTTGTCGAAATGACCGACGAGAACGGGCGCAAAATCCTGGTTGACACCATTAACGGCCGCGAGGTTCCGGATTCGCTGATGATGCTCCCCGACACGGTGAAGGTTCCGAAGATGATCCAGCCGCTGATTTATTCGGCGACGGTCGGAGTGAACCTGTGGGATCCGGTAATGCGAATCATCGGGCAGAAGTATGGTATTGTTGACTTCTCGGCGGAGTTCAACATGCATAACCGCTATATCGCTGTCGTAGAGGCGGGACTGGGGAACGCCCTCTATACGCCTGACGACAACAACTATACCTACCGTGTCGGGGTGACCCCCTATTTTCGGATAGGGGCCAACTATAACTTCCTGTACAATTCCAACCCTGATTATTCGGTTTACGCCGGATTGCGCTACGGAGTCTCGCCGTTCAAATACCGGCTGACTGACGTGACGATCGACATGCCATACTGGGACGAGACCTCCAAGGTCGATTTCCCCGAACAAAGCTCGACGGTACACCATATCCAGGTATTGTTCGGGCTTCGGGTTAAGGTCTACAAACAGTTGTCGCTCGGCTGGGAAATCAGATACCGCGGGATACTGAAACAGACCAAACAGCGCGGTGGTAATCCCTGGTACATTCCCGGCTACGGCACATCCAACGGCCATCTCGGAGTCTCTTTCTCGGTATATTACACCTTCCCTTTGGGCAAGGAGGGGTATCAGGGAGACAAGACAGCGGCCATACCTGAAAAATAGAATACTCAGAAACTCTCAAATATATGGATAAGCAAAACATCGCCCTGTGCAGTGATCACGCAGGTTACGAGATGAAGGAAATGATTAAAGGATACCTTGAGGCCAATGGTCTGGAATATACTGATTTCGGTACTCATTCTACCGATTCATGCGACTACCCCGACTACGCCCACCCTGCTGCGCTTGCCGTGGAGAGCGGCAGATGTGGCTGCGGAATAGCGCTCTGCGGTTCGGGCAACGGAATCGCGATGACACTCAACAAGCACCAGGGTATCCGCGCGGCGCTCTGCTGGCTCCCCGAACTTGCGTCGCTGGCCCGTCGCCACAACGACGCCAACGTACTGGTGCTCCCGGCGCGCTTTATCGAGCCGGCTGTCGCGCTCGAAACTGTAAACACATATCTGAATACCGACTTTGAGGGGGGGCGCCACCAGCGCCGCATCGACAAAATCCCTGTCGGATAACCTCCGGCGGCGGAATGTAAAGAACTTTTCACACGCTACGTTTGGGAGATAGGCCGAAAGTGACTATTTTCGCGTTTTATAAACAGGCGCGGTTATACAAGCGCATCTATCGTAAACGCCCGGTCCACCGGCTTCACTCATATTCGTCAAGACACTTATGAAAAAACTTGAGCAACTCCTCGCAGAAAAGCTGCTGAAAATCAGTGCTATCAAACTTCAGCCCGATATGCCGTTCCGCTGGGCTTCGGGGTGGAACTCTCCTATATATACCGACAACCGCAAGACGCTGTCGTACCCCCCGGTGCGCACGTTTATCAAAACGGAGCTTACGCGCCTCATACTCGAGAACTACCCGATGCCTGACGTTATCGCCGGGGTAGCCACTGGCGCTATCGCCCAGGGGGCTCTTGTCGCCGACGCTCTCGGTCTTCCCTACATCTACGTTCGTTCGGCTCCCAAGGACCACGGACTTGAGAACCTTATCGAAGGGCATCTCGCTCCGGGCCAGAAGGTTATCGTAATCGAGGACCTGATTTCGACGGGCAAGAGCAGTCTGAAGGCAGTCGAGGCGGTGCGCATGGCGGGCGCCGAGGTTGTCGGAATGGTAGCTATGTTCACCTATGGTTTTCCCGACGCGGCTGCGGCTTTCAAGGCGGCGAACGTTAAGCTGATGACCCTCTCGAACTACGACGCGATGCTGAAAGCTGCGCTCGAAACCGGGTTTATCAGGGAAAGCGACCTGGATACTCTGCAGCTTTGGCGCGAGGATCCGGGGAACTGGGTACCTGATATAAGCTCGAAACGCGACCTCTAAGGGCTTAGAGGGCATTGAGGGCGCGCCATAACGGCCCATCTGGGTCGTCGCTTGGAGGTTCGGCCTCGGTCACAATATTCAGATTGCTCCCATCGGCCTCGCCCCCAAGCTCCTACCATCTGGACCGTTCTGCCATCGCCCTCCCATCCGGGCGGTTTCCCGAAGAGGGGAGGCCGCTCGCTTACGCTCGCTCCACAGAACGGAGACACTTTCGGCTGGCGGAAAGCGACGGAAGGACGGCAGGTGGAAGCCGGCAGACGGAAGGACGGCTGGCGGGAGCGGCGGAAAGGAGCGGAGAGGCCGAGAAGGACTAATTTTTAATCATTTATTAAGAGAGATTTAATGGCAACATATAAGAGCAAGCCTACGGTCGTTGAGAAGCCGGCCGCCGAACTTTTCGACCGTTTCTCGGATATGACGCGGCTGCAAAGCGCGCTCGACTCGCTTACGGAGGAGCAGCGCGCTCAAATCGGCCAGGTGGCTTTCACGGCTGACTCCATTAAGATTGTCACGCCGCAGGTAGGGGAGATCGCATTCTCCGTTATCGAGCGCCAGGCTCCTTCGAGGATTGTCTTCGGGACGACTTCGTCGCCTGTGCCCCTGACAATGAAGGTTGACCTGAAGCCGCTGACCGACAACTCGACGGAGGTCGAGACGGTGATCGACGTCGATATACCGATGATGCTCCGGCCGATGGTGGGCCCCTATATGCAGAAGGCAGCCGACAAGTTCGGCGAACTGATCGGGGGGCTGAGCCGTTAATATTAATGAAACGCGGAATTAATGAAACGCGGAACGATTCCGCTTCGGCCTGATGAATAACTATCTGCGAAATACACTTATAGCGACAGCCGTGGCCTTTCTGGCAGCGGCTGTCGCCGCTTGTGGCTCCAACGACCATGTGCGCACGCCGCCTGCCCCGGTGTTCCTGCGCTTCGCGACTATAAATGAATGGCAGCAGTACGGGCCGGGAGCCAATCCGCTCGATTTCGACTATTATATAAAGAGCGAGCGGCTGCCGAAGGATTTCCCTTATCTCGCGACTAACGAGACGGGGTACGGCGGGGTACTGTTGGCGGTGGCACTGACGGGGCAGCCAGTGGCGATGGACCTTTCGTGTCCGGTGGAAAATTCGCAGACGATACGGGTCCGGGTAGATACGAAGAGCCACCACGCGGTCTGCCCGAAATGCGGGAGCCGTTATTTCGTTTTCGAGAACTACGGGCGCGCTGTCTCCGGTCCGGCCGCGGAGAAGGAGCTTGAGCTGCGCCGCTACAATGTCATTCCAACCGACGACACGCCGCTTCACGGCTATATCGTAAATTAGAGCAACATAAACGATGGATACCAAGCTGATTACAGAGCGCTTGCGCGAGCGCCATAACATAGAGAACCTGAACGAGATGCAGCAGCTTATGGCTACCACCGGGGCTGACCGCATAATCCTCCTGGCTCCCACGGGTTCGGGCAAGACGGCGGCGTTCGCGCTGCGCCTGTTGCGTTCGCTCGGACCATCGGACGGGAAGCGGGTTCAGGCAGTAGTGCTGGCCCCCTCGCGCGAGCTGGTAATCCAGATCGCGGACGTGCTGCGGCCTGTCGCCGCGGGGCTTAAGACGGTAGCTTTCTACGGAGGGCACAATATGGCCGACGAGGTTAAGTCGCTGTCGCCGGTGCCTGACATAATAGTAGCGACTCCTGGTCGTCTGCTCGACCATCTGCAGCGCCGCAACCTCGACCTGGCGAACTGCGACGCGCTGGTGCTTGACGAATACGACAAGTCGCTGGAACTTGGTTTCTACGACGAGATGAAGCGCATCGTCGGGAAGATGAGGAAGCTGAAACTGATTATCCTGACTTCGGCGACACGGCTGGCCGAGATGCCGGATTTCATCAATATGGGTAAGAAGCCGGAGGTTGCCGATTTCACGCGGCAGGGGGCGAAAAGTCGGTTGCAGACCGTCATGGTTCCCTCGCCGGAGAAGGACAAGTTGGGGACGCTCGACGAGCTGCTGCGGTCGCTGCCCGACGGGAAGGCGATTGTGTTTGTCAACCACAGGGAGAGTGCCGAACGGGTCTACGAGCATCTGAAACGGGAGGGGTTCCCGGTCGGGCTTTACCACGGGGGGCTGGAGCAGCGGGAACGCAAGCTCGCCGTCGACCTCCTCAACAACGGGACTACGCCGATTCTGGTTTCGACGGACCTCGGAGCCCGCGGCCTTGACATTGATTCGGTCAATTATGTTATCCATTACCATATGCCGCTGTCGGCGGAAAGCTGGACGCACCGCAACGGCCGCACGGCGCGCCAGGGGGCCGAGGGCACGGCATATCTGATAGCCAACGAGGAGGAGAGTATTCCGGAATATGTAAGCTGGGACCGCGAGTACCATCCGCGGTCGGTTTCGGAGGACGGCATACGCTCGGAGGTCGCGACGCTTTATATCAATGCGGGAAAGAAGGAGCGCATCTCCAAGGGGGATGTCGCGGGATATGTCATGCAGAAGGGGGAACTGGCGAAGGAGGAGGTCGGGAAGATTATCGTCGACGACCACAGCGCGATTGTTGCGGTCCCTCGGGCGAAGGCGGGGAAGGTCCTCGAGCTTCTTGCCCCGCACAAGCTGAAGAATACCCGGGTCCGGGTCTCGCTCATCAAATAATCCTTAACAAGAAAAAGCAAAAGCTAAAGGTAGGCGCTGGAAAAAGCACACGCGCCGCTCGCTAAAGCTCGCTCCACCCGACAGGCTTCGCGCCGAAAGGGTGGAGCGCTTTTTCTTCGCTCGGCTTACGCCTCGCGCACCAAGAGGAGGCTTCGGGGCCGCGGCCCCTCACACCGGGATCAGAACCCATCCGGCTCGAGAGAGGGGAAAGAGGGGGACACCCGCCTTCCGGCGGGCGCACAGAACAGGGGTTACTTTCGGGGGCGGAAAGGAGGGGGGAAGGGAACGAGGAAAGGAAGGGAGGAAGGAGAGGGAGGGGAAGAGAGGAGGGGAAGCCGCTCGCCTTCGGCTCGCTCCACCCGACATTCGGGGACAGCAGGGAGGCGAAGGGGCGAGAACGGATTTAAGGGTTTTCGGGGGAAGGGGAGTAGGGGGCCGGAGGCTCGGCGGCGAGACGGGAGGGAAGGGGCTCTTCGGAATAAGGAGCGGGGGAGGGAAGAGAGGCGGGGAGCGATTTTGAAGGGGAGGCGGGGGAAGAGGCTGGAGCGGGGGAAAGGGCGGGGGAAGAAGAGTTGGCTATGGAAGGGGCGGGGGCCGGTTCGGGGTAGGAGCCGGAGGGGAGGTCGGAGGGGAGATAGGCGGGGGCGGAGAGGGAGGTGAAGGAGGAGAGGTGGTCGAGGACGGCGCGGAGGCAGACGCCGGGGGCTTTCTTTATGTCGGTTTCCCAGAAACGGAGGACTTTCCAGCCGCGGGCTTCGAGCTGGGCGGTGACGCGTTTGTCGCGGGCGATGTTGCGTTGGATTTTGGCGATCCAGAAGTCGCGGTTGCGGTGGAAGCGGTTGTGGTCGGGGTCGAAGTCGCGGCCGTGCCAGAAGTCGCCGTCGACGAAGATGGCGAGCTTGTAGCGCTTAATGGAGAAGTCGGGGCGGCCGGGGATTGCGCGGGTTTGCTTGCGGTATCTGACACCTGCGCTCCAGAGCAGCCGGGCGAAGATTCGCTCGGGCTTTGTGTCGCGGCTTTTGTTGGCCTGCATGCAACGGCGGCGCTGTTCCGGGGTCAGTACATCCATGATTTTATAACAGGCGGGGCGGCTGTTTTGTCGGAGGGGGGATTATTCGAAGCGGCCGCGGAGCATGTCGAAGTTGATTATGTCGTCGCTGACGCGGCGGGCGTTGAAGATGTTGTCGCGGAGGGCGGGGGAGACGCCGATTGTGTCGCCGACGACTTCCTTGGTGTAGGAGGAGACGGCGAATCCGGCGACGGGGGCGAGCATTGTCTGGCCGAGGCCTTTCCAGCGGTAGTTGTCGAGGCCGAGCATTCCGAGGAGGGTCGGGTAGATGTCGTACTGGCCTACTACTTCGTCGACGCGGCCGGGAACTGGGCTGTTGAGGATGACGAGGGGGACGAACTGCTTGTCGGGAACGAGGCCGAGGGTGTCGGCCGCGACGATTTCGTCGCGGTAATAGGCGAGCCCTTCGTGGTCGCCGGTTATTACGACGAGAGTCCGGTCGTAGTCGGGGCGGGATTTGAGGTAGTCGATTATGATATGGAGCTGGGCGTCGGTGTAGTGGGCCATTGTGGTATAGTCGGCGAAGCGCTTGTTAAAGCCCATGGCGTGGAGGTTGAAGTCGGGGTCCCGTTTCTCTTCGGGGAGGATGAAGGGGTTATGGCCGGAGTAGGAGACGAAGGTCAGGAGGCGTGGTTCTCCCGCGGGCCATATACTGCTGTCTTTGACGAGGCTGACGGACTGGCGGAAGAAGGACTGGTCACTGAGCTTCGCGGGCTTGCCGATCATGTCGTCGAGCTCCCAGGCGTCGCGGGAGTACATAGCGTCGTAGCCGAAGGCGGGGGAGACGGCCTGCTGGTTCCAGGTGATGGGGCGGTCGCAGGTGAAGATATAGCTTTTTGTGCCGTATTTCTCGCGGAGGGCCTTGTTGAGGGTCGGGTAGAAGTTATCGGGGTGTTTGGTAGAGTAGATGGTGTGGAGGCGTGGGAGGAGGCCGGTGAAGACCAGGAGCTGGCCGTCGATGGAGCGGCCGGTGCTGACCTGGGAGAGCACGCGGGGAGCATAGAAGGTGGAGGAGTCTTTGAGGAGGGAGTTGATATAGGGGGTAATCGGCTTGCCGTCGATTTCGTTTTCGGGGAGCCAGCCTTCGAAGGATTCGAGGAGGATTACGACGAGGTTTTCGCGCGGGGCGACAGAGTCGGGGAGGCCGACGTAGGGGCGGAGGAGCGCTTTCTCTTCGAGCCAGGAGTTGACGCGGGCGGTGACTTCGGGGGTCAGCTCGTCCTCGGTCTCCATCGCGGTGTAGACAAGGTAGCCGACGGGGGTGTAAATCTGGACGGGGGTTGTGTTGTAGTAGCAGGAGGAGGAGAGTTTGCGCATCCTTTTTTCGAATCCGCCGTAGCTGATGAGGGCGGCGGCGACGAGGATGGAGAGGGCAGCGAGGGATATCAGATAGTTGCGCCAGAGATGGCGGGTTGCTTCGCGAGGGAGCTTCGCGGCGAGCCATGTTGTCGCGGCGAGGAGGATGAAGAACCCGAAGTCGAACCAGTAGAGGGAGTCAACGACGCTGGCGGTGAAATCACCCAGGTTTCCGGCCATGAGGTAGCTTTCGGGGGGAATGGGGGTGAAATATGTGCGGCGGTACATCAGGTTGGCGATCAGGACGCAGTCGGCGACGCCGATCGCGAGGCCCTGGACCCAGACCTTGCGGGAAAGCATGTAGGGGAGCATCAGCAGGAGCGCCAGGAGGGCGTTGGAGGGGTACAGCTCCCAGAAGGACATTCCGCGGAAGGTAGTCTGCATCGACCAGTCGACGCAGAAATATATCAGCGAGAGGAAGGTTCCGGCATAGAGGGCCGCGAACCGGGTCTTGAGGAACGAGAATCGGGGGGACATCGAGGCGTTATTTTGAGGGTTGTTCGCCGAGTTTCTGGAGGATGGATTTGGGTTTTGTCGCCTGGAAATCTTTGAGGTAGGTCGGGACGCTGTAGGCGAGGTCGAGGAAGCGGTTTTCGCGGAATGCCTTGTCGGAGAGGGCGAGCATGTCGGTCGCGAGGGGGCTTACGTCGGGGATGAAGGTCGCCCCGGGGTGGCGCTCCATCAGTCCGCGGGCCTTGGCGGCTCCGTTGCCGAAAAAGAGCACGGGGCGGCCGGTGGAGAATAGTCCGGCATAGGAGTTCTCGTCGAGGATGAGGGGCTGAGGCTCGAGGATGGGGGAGAGGGAGAGGTCGTATGCCGCGGTGTAGACCTCCATGCGGCGGGCGTCGATCATCGGGATGAAGATGGTGTCGGGGTCGAGGATTTCGTTGTTGAACATAACGGAAACGGCCATCAGCCGGAGGGTATCGACCCCAATGAGGGGCACGTCGAGGGCGTAGGCGAGCCCTTTGGCTTCGGAGAGGCCGATGCGGAGGCCGGTATAGCTTCCTGGGCCGAGGGATACGCTGACGGCGTCGAGCTTCATTTCGTGGGCTCGGAGATGGTCGAGGCACCCTTTTATGAAGTCGCTGAGGACTGTGGCGTGGTTGCGGCCTGAAAATTCCTCGAAGTGGGTCAGTATCGCTCCCTCGCTCGTGAGGGACGCGGAGCAGACTTCGGTAGAGGTTTCGATGTTGAGTATGGTCGGCATAGGCGGATAATCTTGAAGTTGGGGCGGTTGTGGCACCGGGGCTTATTTTTTTCGCAAAATTACTGAAAAATCGGCATTAATTCGCTACTTTTGTCAGTCCAATCGCTGATTCTGATATGCTACTATCAATGACCGGCTTCGGCAGCTCGGTTGCCGAATGCGCCAACAAGAAGTTCACAGTTGAGCTTAAATCACTTAACTCCAAGCAGCTCGACCTCTCGATGCGCTCCCCGGCGGGTTACCGCCTGATGGAGCCGGAAATGAGGTCGATGGTAGCCGCCCGTCTCGAACGCGGGAAGGTAGACCTGAGCCTGGCCGTCGAGACCATCGGGGGCGAGGGCGCGGTAGAGCTGAATGTTCCCGCGCTCGAAGCGTACTGCCGCCAGATCCGGGAGGCTTCCGCGGCGCTCGGCATCCCCGAGCCGCAGGACTGGTATTCCGTGCTGATGCGCTTCCCCGACGCTGTCAAGAGCGACAGCTCGGCGGAAATCAACGAGGAGGAGCGGCGTGTACTGCTCTCGACCCTTTCCGGGGCGCTTGACGACATCGTCGGGCACCGCGCGGCCGAGGGAAGGAAGCTCGACGAGTTTTTCAGGGTTCGCATCGGGCGAATCCGCGAGCTGCTGGCCGAAGTGCCCCGCTACGAGACGGAGCGCGTGGCGAAAATCCGCGCCCGCATCCAGGAGGCTCTTTCCTCGCTCCACCAGGTAGAGTACGACAAGGGGCGTTTCGAGCAGGAGATGATTTTCTATATCGAGAAGCTCGACATCAACGAGGAGAAGCAGCGCCTGACACAGCACCTCGACTATTTCCTCCAGACCCTTGACGGAAAACCGGGGCAGGGGAAGAAGCTCGGATTCATCGCCCAGGAGATGGGCCGCGAAATCAACACTCTCGGCTCGAAGAGCAACCAGGCCGAGATGCAGATTCTCGTCGTAAAGATGAAGGACGAGCTGGAGCAGATCAAGGAGCAGGTGCTTAATGTAATGTAATATATTATCAGCCATGAAGAAAGGCAAGCTCATCATAATTTCCGCGCCTTCGGGTTGCGGCAAGTCAACGATTATAGGCGAGATTATGGACGAGGGGAAGCTCGACCTGCAGTTCTCGGTGTCGGCAACTAACCGCAAGCCCCGCCCCGGGGAGGTCGACGGAGTGAACTATCACTTCCTGACCGACCAGCAGTTCAAGGACCTTATCGCCGAAAACGCCTTTGTGGAGTACGAGCAGGTGTATCCGGGCCGCTACTACGGGACGCTCCGCTCCGAAATCCAGGACCGCATCAACGAGGGGCACAACGTGATTCTCGATATTGATGTAAGAGGGGGGGTGAATGTCAAGGAGCAGTTTGGCGACGACGCTCTCAGCATCTTTATCGCTCCCCCCGACATCCCCGAACTGCGCCGCCGCCTCGAGAAGCGCGGCAGCGAGAGCGCCGAGGCGATTGAGGAGCGGGTAGGCCGCGCCGAATACGAGCTCGGGTTCCAGGACCGTTACGACCACGTCGTTACGAACGACGAGCTGCCCCGCGCGATCGCGGAGGTAGCCGGGCTGATGGAAGGATTCATCAAAGCCTGACGGCGCGAGCCTTATGACTGTCGGTATTTTCGGGGGGTCGTTCAACCCGGTCCACCGCGGGCATACGGCGATTGCCGAGGGGATTGTCCGCGCGGGACTTGCCGACGAGGTATGGCTGACGCTCTCGCCCCTGAATCCGCTGAAAGCGGGGTCGACGGAACTCGCGGCGGACGCGGACCGGCTGGCGATGCTTCGCCTGGCGGCAGAGGGGCTTCCCGGAGTGGAGGTCTGCGACATAGAGCTTTCGATGCCGCGGCCGTCTTATTCTGTCAATACTCTGCGCAAGCTGTCGGAGCTATACCCGGAAACCCGCTTCCGGTTGGTGATCGGGGGGGACAACTGGAGGGTGTTCGACCGCTGGCGCGACTATGAGACCCTTCTGCGCGACTATCCGCCGATTATCTATCCCCGCCCCGGAGAGGTTCTCGAAGGGATTCCCGAGGGGGTTGATGTCTGCGGCGCCCTTCCCCTGATTGATGTTTCGAGCACGATGGTAAGGGAACGCGTCGCCGCTGGGCTACCGGTGAACAATCTCGTGGACCCGAAGGTATATAAATATATTATTGACCATAAGCTGTACCTCTGATGGAACTTCCTACCAACACGATTGCCTTCATAGGGCTTTGCAACGAATACTGCGTCGCGGTCGAGGGCGCGCGCGACGACGAACGCTCCTCTTTTATCGAGAGCATGCTGCGGCTGCTGCCGCGTATCTATATTGCCGCCACAGACCTGCGCACCGGGCTTCTCGACGACGAGGAGGCGTATATCGACCAGGCGCTCGACGAGGATTATTACGAGGCTGTGCGCCGCAATATTGAGCGGCTGCTCGGGCCTGACGATGTTTATCTCGAAGTGTTCGAGGAGGATATGAAGTACAGCGACACGCCTGTCTCGGCGAGCGTGTCGGAGGGCCTGGCCGACATATTCCAGGTGCTTTTCAACTTTATCAGCACCATACGCGACGCGACAGACGAGACTGTCGAGCTGGCAATCCAGGCGGTGAGCGAGGATTTCCGCTCGTATTGGAGCGGGGCGCTGTGCAACGTGCTCCGCGCCCTCAACCATATACGCTACCAGTCCTCCTCCGAACTTGACTGACCTCCGTTAACCTACCTTATTTCATCATTTCCCTCTTATGGACCCCAAAGAAAGGATTCTCGAACTCCGCCGACTGCTCAACCACCATAACCATCAGTATTACGTCCTCAACTCCCCGGAGATTTCCGACAAGGAGTTTGACATGCTCATGAAAGAGCTTGAGGCGCTTGAGGCGGCGAATCCCGATATGGAGGACCCTCTGTCGCCTACGCGGCGCGTGGGTTCCGACCTGACGGGGGGCTTCGAGCAGGCGGCGCATATCCATCCGATGCTCTCGCTCTCCAATACCTATTCGATAGAGGAGGTCGATGAATGGTTCGGCCGCGTCAGCGCTGCGCTCGGAGGGGAGAAGTTCGATGTGGTAGGGGAGATGAAGTTCGACGGCACATCCATCTCGCTGATTTACGAGCACGGGCGGCTGGTACGCGCCGTGACCCGCGGTGACGGCGAGAAGGGGGATGTCGTGACATCCAACATAAAGACAATCAAAAGCATACCCTTGCAGTTGCAGGGGGACGACTGGCCCGAGATGTTTGAAATCCGCGGGGAGGTGCTGATGCCCTGGGAGGCGTTCGAGCGCCTTAACCAGGAGAGGGCTTTCAACGAGGAGCCGCTGTTCGCCAATCCGCGCAACGCCGCCTCCGGGACGCTCAAGACCCTTGACCCTAAGGAGGTAGCGCGCCGCGGGCTTGACGCTTACTTCTATTATCTCCTGGGGCCGGAGCTTCCGAGCGACAACCATTACGACAATATGATGGCCGCCCGCCGCTGGGGCTTCAAGGTCTCGGACATAATGACGCGGCTCCACTCGCTTGAAGAGGTCGACGGGTTCATAAACCATTGGGACACAGCCCGCAAGAACCTCCCTGTCGCTACCGACGGACTGGTGTTCAAGGTAAACAGCCTCCGGCAGCAACTGAACCTCGGTTTTACGGCCAAGTCGCCCCGCTGGGCCATAGCCTATAAGTTCGCGGCTGAACGGGCGCTTACGAAGCTCCGTTTCGTGTCGTTCGAGGTAGGGCGCATGGGTGTGATAACCCCGGTTGCCAACCTGGAGCCGGTGCTTCTGTCGGGCACGATTGTGAAACGCGCGTCGCTTCACAACGAGGATATAATACGCTCCCTCGACATACACGAGGGGGATATGCTCTACGTCGAAAAGGGTGGCGAGATTATCCCGAAAATAACCGGGGTTGACGAGAACGGGCGGGAGCCCGGGGCCGAGCCGATTAAGTTTGTAGGGAAATGCCCCGCCTGCGGCGCTCCCTTGGTGCGTGTCGATGGGGAGGCTTCCTGGCAGTGCCCCAACAAATATGACTGTCCTCCGCAGATCGCTGGGCGCGTCGAGCATTTCGTCGGGCGAAAGATGATGAATATCGACGGCGTCGGGGAGGAGACTGCCAACCAGCTGATGGTGCGCGGCTTTGTAAGGAATATCGCCGACCTTTACGACCTTACCGAGCCGCAGCTTCTGAAGCTCGAAGGGTTCGGACCCCGGTCGGCGCAGCGCGTGCTTGAAGGGCTTGAGGCCTCGAAGAGTGTCCCCTACGACCGCGTGATTTATGCCCTGTCGATACCGTTCGTCGGAGATACGGTCGCGAAGAAGGTCGCCAAGGCGTTCCCCGACATTGACCGGCTGATGGCCGCGTCGGCTGAGGAACTTGCCGCTGTTAAGGATCTCGGGCCGCGTATCGCCGAGAGCATCGTTGAGTATTTCGCCGAGCCGCGCAACCGCGAGGTTGTGGAGCGCCTGCGTGCTGTAGGGCTGCAGATGTCGCAGCCGGAGGAGAGCGAAGAGGGGCGCACCAATCTCCTTGAGGGTAAAAGCTTCGTGATTTCCGGCACTTTCTCCCGCCATTCGCGCGACGAGTACAAGGAGCTGATTGAGCTTAACGGCGGCAAGAATGTCGGTTCGATTTCCAAAAAGACTGACTATGTCCTGGCGGGGGAGAACATGGGCCCCGCCAAGAAGGAGAAAGCCGCGTCGCTCGGCATTCCCGTCATCTCCGAGGATGATTTCCTCGCGATGATTGGGGGTGGTGAGGGTTAAGGTTTAAGATTTAAGGTTTAGGGGGATGCCGGGCGGATTCTTTGCGGACCTTACGGCCCGCACACAGTAGAGACAGCACCCTCCGGGCGCTGTTTCTTATTCGCGGCGAGCTTTTTTGTATCAGTTTCGGCGCTGACTGCGGCTGATTTGCGGCGATATAAGGCTGTTTCCAATATCGGGGGCAACGGAAATTTAACAGGGGGGATGGGGTAGAATTAAAGGAATTTTTGCTAAATTTGAAAGCTATTTAGTAGCGTTTAACATATAAAACAACTAACCCGCTGAATACCAACTGGAAAGCTGTTTCTGCCGCTACGCGCCCCGCCGCCTGCTCCGCAAGGAAAAGACGCGGTTTTCTGCGCCCTGGATGGAATCCCGGCTTCCCGGAGAGTTTTGAAGAGAATATTTTTTAACCAACTTCTATCTTATGAGAGTTAAACTGTTTCTAACCCTGCTCGCGTCAGCCTCGCTCCCGGCGCTGGCCCAGCAGGCAGCCACCGTGACGGGTGTCATCACTGACGCCGACACCGGTGCCCCGATTCCCGGAGCAGTAGTCTCCATCCCCTCGCAGGGGATTTCCGTGACCACCGGCCCTGCCGGCGACTACCGTATCAGCAACTCGCGTCCCGGCGAGGTAATGCTGCAGGTAACGGCTCCCGGTTATCTCGACGGCGCTGTGCAGACCCTTGTCTACGACGGATCCAACCAGGGGGTCGACTGCGTGATGATTCTTGACGACAACACTTCGGCCTACCTTGCCGAGGGCGCCAACGACCTTTTCTTCGACGAGTCGTTCCTCGACGACGATGCCGAGGGTAGCGGCGGCCAGAGCATCTCGGCCCTTACCGGCACTTCGGACGATATTTTCTACAAGTTCACCCGCTTCGGCTACCAGCCCCTCTACTCCAATTACCGCGGTCTTAACAGCTCTGCGGCGGAGACTTACATCAACGGCATGCCGATGAACGACCTGATCCGCGGCGGTTTCTCTTTCTCGCAGCTCGGCGGCATGACTTCCCGCGCGTTCCGCAACAACACGGCGACGACGGGTCTCGGGGCCGCTTCCTACGGCTTCTCGGGTCTCGGGGGCTCGCAGAACTTCAACACAATCACGGAGAATTATTCTCCCGGCTTCAACGGCCTGGTAAGCTATACCAACTCCAACTATTACGCCCGCGCGATGGCGACCTATTCGACCGGCCTGAACAAGAACGGCCTGGCTCTGACAGTCAGCGCGATCGGCCGTTACAGCGACGAGGGTATCGTTGACGGGACCTACTATAACTCGGGAGGCTACTTCATCTCTCTCGAGAAGGTGTTCAACCCCCACCACTCGCTGACCCTGACGACCTGGGGCGCTCCGACCGAGCAGGCCAACTCCCGCGCCACGGTGCAGGAGGCGTTCGACTTGACGGGGGACAACCTCTATAACCCCGCGTGGGGTTGGCAGTCGGGCAAGAAGCGTTCTGACAACATCCGCCGCCGTTTCGACCCGACGGTGATGCTGAACTGGCTGTACAAGGACGAGAAGACCACCCTCAACACCGGCGTGGCTTTCCGCTGGCTGAATTTCGCCCGTACCCGCCTGACATACAACCAGGGTAACGACCCGAAGCCCGACTATTACCAGAGCCTTCCCTCCTACTGGGAGTTTAACCGCGAGGTCCCCGGAATGGCTGAGTATTATACCGACCTCTGGGAGCACGACAGCTCGGTACGCCAGATCAACTGGGACGAGTTCTACCGCGTCAACGCCCTCAACAACGCCCTTAACGAAGGGAAGCCCGAGGAAGAGCGCAAGGGCTCGACTTATATGCAGCAGTGGGAACACAGCAACCAGTTCAACTTCATCGTCAACTCGCTGCTGAACCGGCGCCTGACCGACAACATGACCCTCCAGGCCGGCGTCACCTTCAACTACACCAAGTACCACGACTACATGACCGTCAAGGACCTCCTGGGCGGCGAGTACTGGCTTGATATCAACACGTTCGCCGACCGCGACATAAACAACCCTCTGGCGAGCGCCGATATCATGCAGAACGACCTTGACAACCCCAACCGCCGCGTAGGCAAGGGGGATGTCTTCGGCCACGACTATGACATTACCGCGATGAAGGTCCAGGGCTTCGTCCAGAACCAGATCAACACCTCGCACTGGGATGTCAACTACGGCCTTCAGATCAGCTACGAGCAGTTCAGCCGCTTCGGCCACATGCGCAACGGCCGCGCGCCTCAGAACTCCAAGGGACGGAGCGCCATCCAGCGCTTCGACGACGCGGCCGTCAAGGCCGGGGCGACCTACAAGCTCAACGGCCGCAATTACTTCACCCTCCGCGCCCAGTACGGGACCGAGGCTCCTCTGATCAAGGACGTTTACATCTCGCCCCGCATCAGCGACGAGCTGGTTGACGGCACAAAGTCGTCGCGCACTTTCGCCGCCGATTTCTCCTATAACTGGAACTACCGCCGCTTCCGCGGTTCAATCGGCGTGTTCTACGTGAACACGACCGGCGCGATGGAGCGCCGCGGCTTCTACGACGAGGAGCTCCGCTCGTTCGTCAACTACGCCGTAACGGGGGTTCACCGCCAGAACAAGGGTGTCGAGTTAGGTATGTCCTACAAGATTCTCCCCTCGCTGACAGCGACCTTCGCCGGCACCTACGCCCGCTACCAGTACAAGAACAATCCGACAGGTACCCGCATGAGCGAGAACTCCCTGTTCGACCCCATCCAGACGACGGTTTACCTGAAGGACCATATCTCAGTCTCCACTCCGCAGACAGCTTTCAACATCGGTCTTGACTGGGCGGCTCCCCACAGTTGGTATGTAGGGGTCAACGCCTCCTATCTCGCCGACTACTATGTGGCGCTTGCTTATCCCTACCATGAGACCCTTCCCAACGTTTGGCAGAAGGCCAACACCGTAGAGGAGGCAGAGCAGATCGTCAAGGGCTTCTCGACGCAACCCAAGCTGGCCAACAACTGGGTGCTGAACGCCTCGCTCGGCAAGAGCTTCCGTTTCGCCTACAAGTATTACCTCAACCTGAACCTCAGCGTTTCTAACGTCCTCAACAACAAGAACCTGGTTACGAACGCGTACCAGCAGCTCCGCGTGGATACCCGCAACTACAACGCCGACGCTTTCCCCTACCGCCTGCAATACGCCCAGGGAATCAAGATTTACTTCAACGTGGGCTTCCGCTTCTGATCATTTAAAAGATAGAAACTCATGAACAAGACATTATTATATATGGCGGCCGCTGCCGCCTCGCTGGGGATGGCCGCCGGGTTCACCTCCTGCGATGACGAGGGCGTAAACCCGCCGGTAGTGATTCCGGGAGCCAACGGCACGGTTACCGAGAATCCCGTCGAGCCAACCATCTCGATTCTCGAACTGAAAGAGGCGTTCTACGACGCAACCAAGAATGGCAACGACTATTCCACCGTCGTAGGCACAAAGGAGGACGGTACCGACTACATCATCAAGGGGCGCATCGTTTCCGATACCCAGACGGGCAACATCTACAAGTATGTCATGGTCGAGGACGGCACCGCGTGCATGGCGTTCTCCGTCGATAACAGCAAGCTGTACGAGACCATCCGCGGCAAGTACGGCGCGGTCATCGCCGTCAACGTTACCGGACTGAGCCTGGGCACATACCGCAACAACCTGATTTGCGGCGTGACGGAAGAGGGATATGACTATCCTGCCCGTATTCCCAAGGCGCAGTGGGAGGAGCTGGCAATCCCCCAGGAAGCTCCCGATCCCTCGAAAGTGGTTCCTTACGAGGTTACGGTTGCCGACGTGCTCGGATATAAGAACAATACTACCGAACTGCTGACCTGGCAGAACCGCCTGGTGAAGTTCGACGACGTTCATTTCACCACTCCCGGCCTGACTTACGCCACCGCTGGCACAAATGTTTCCCGCTATTTCGCCAACGAGGCCGGCCAGCAGCTTATCCTCCGTAACTCCGGCTCGTCGAAATGGTGGTGGGAAGTGATGCCCGACGGCACCGGCTCCATCACCGGCATTCTCGGCTATTACAGCAAGGACTGGCAGATGCAGCTCAACGACCTCGACGGACTTGCCGGGTTCACGCCCTATGTCCCCCCCTTCTTCGCTGAATCGTTCGGAGCATCCCTCGGCCAGTTCACGATTGAAAACCTGATTGCCGTTACCGGGCTTGACGCGATCTGGAAGCACAGCAGCAAGTACTCCTGCGCCATCGCTACCGGCTACGACAGCGGCAGCCGCAAGAACTACGACTCTGACTCGCGCCTGGTTTCTCCCGAACTCGACCTTACGGGCTGCACGAAGGCTACGGCCAAGTTTGACCACGCCGGGAACTATTTCTCGAGTGTCGACGTTATGAAGCAGCAGATTACTTTCGAGGTATCAGAGGACGGGCAGAACTGGACGGCAGTCGCCATCCCCAACTATCCCTCCAACTCGGGCTTCACGTTCGTGAACTCCGGCGACATCGACCTCTCGGCCTACTGCGGCAAGAAGGTGAAGGTGGCGTTCCGCTATAAGAGCACCGCTGCCAAGGCCGGTACCTGGGAAGTCAACAATTTCAGCATCAACGTTGAGAAGTAACCGAAACGTAGCTCTCACCATTAACATTCAGAATAATGAAAGGCATTAAAGCTTTACTATACGGCCTGACCGCCATGGCCACCCTCGCCGGCTTCACCGCCTGCCAGGACGACATCGACGCGCCCAAGACCGACGTGGCGCAAAAGGCCACATGGGAGCCTAACACGACGATTCTTGAGTTCAAGAACGCGTTCTGGAAGGACGACGATTACGGGTACTGCGAACAGATTCCGGCCCGTCCCGACGGCTCCCACTACATAATCCACGGAACCGTAATCTCCTCAGACGAGGCGGGGAACATCTACAAGGCGTTCTATATCCGCGACGAGACCGCGGCGCTGACGCTGAGCATCAACGCCTACAACCTCTGGCTTCTCAACCGCGTCGGCCAGGATGTTGTGATCGACCTGACGGGGATGTACGCCGGTCGTTACAGCGGCCTGATGCAGCTCGGCTTCCCGCAGTGGAGCGCTTCGGCCAACAAGAACACCTGCACCTTCATGGCGATTGACTTCTACGAGAACCACCGCCAGCTCAACGGCCTCCCCGTTCCGTCGAACGCCGAGCCGGTCGAAGGCCCCTCTTTCGCCGAACTCAACGCCAACGTGGCCGACAACGACTTCCTGAAGAAATGGCAGGGTCAGCTCGTGCGCTTCAACAACGTGCGCTTCCCGGCCGCCGACGGCAAGGCTACCCTCTGCGACGCTTACCAGACCGAAATCTCAGCCGAGCAGAACAAGGTTCTCCAGGACGCCAACGGCGACCAGATTATCGTGCGCACCTCGGGCTATTCCGACTTCTGGAACAAGATTCTCCCGATGGAGAGCGGCGACGTGGTAGGTATCCTCGGCTTCTACCGCTCGAGCCCGACCTCCACCATCACGACCTCCGCCTGGCAGCTCATGCTCCTGAGCGAGGATGACCTGATGAATTTCGGCAACCCGACCCTTCCGAAGGGTGAGGAGACCAATCCTTACACCGTCGACGAGGCTATCGAGATGGAAACCGCCGGTTCTACCCCCATTGGCTGGGTAGAGGGTTACATAGTAGGTACCGTCAAGGGGCAGGTCGAGACCATCACCTCCTCCGACGACATCGAATGGGGCGCTAAGGCTACTCTCGACAACACCGTCGTTATCGGCGCTACCCCGGAGACCACGGACATCAACTCCTGCCTGGTAATGTCGCTCAAACAGGGTTCCGCGATCCGCGAATATGTCGCTCTCGCCAACCATCCCGACAACTTCCAGAAGAAGCTGGCCGTACGCGGCACTCTCGACAAGTACATGGGCACGTTCGGCGTTATCGGTAACGAAGGCACCGCTTCCGAGTTCCGTCTCGAAGGTGTCACCGTTCCCGGCGGCGATACCCCCGTCACTCCTCCCGCGCAGGGTGACGGCACGGCCGAGAACCCCTACCTCGCGTCGCAGCTCGTTTCCGCCTCCAAGCCCGCATCCGCGACAACAGGCGTTTATGTCAAGGGTTATATTGTCGGCTTCATCAACGGCACATATTTCTCCGACGCGACATTCGAGCTTCCCGCGACGCTGAATACCAATATCCTGATTTCGTCAAACGAAAAGGGCACGCCGGAGACCTCCCTCCCCGTCAAGCTCCCCGCCGGTTCGATCCGCGACGAGCTGGGCCTGATGGCTCATCCCGAGTATTTCGGCAAGATGGTGACTCTCCGCGGCACATACGAGGCCGGTTTCGGCCGCGCGTGCCTGACGAGCGTCGACTGGTTCCAGATCGAGGGTAGCGGCGACACACCTGTCACGCCTCCCGCCACCGGCGAGGAGATTCTGTCGGTTGATTTCAAGACCAGCCAGGGCAACTTCACGTTTGAAGACGGCACCCTTCCCGCCGGATTGACCAACGTATGGAGCTATGATTCGTCGAATGGCTATATGAAGGCTTCCGCGTATAAGGGTTCGGCGTATGCTGTTGAGGCAGCCTACCTGGTATCCCCCGTGCTTGACCTTACAGGCAAGACTTCCGCGACAGCCAATTACCGTCAGGGGTATGGCCAGTTCCGCGAAAATGGCGCGCTGATAGCGCCTAACGGTTACCTGTCCTACGCTGTACGCGAGGAGGGGGGAGCCTGGGGCGCGCCGGTACTTATCACGGACTTCCCCCCGTACAAGACCGAGGGGAACACGAACTGGTCGTCGATTGTTGACGGGACGCCTATTGATTTAAGCGCTTATGCCGGGAAGAAGATTCAGCTCGGATTCCGTTATCATTCGACAAGCCAGGTCGCAGGAACCTGGGAAATCGCTAAGGTAGTCGTCACTGCGAAATAAGCTATTCTGCATACCTCATTATAGCGAGGCCGCACCCCGGCAGGGTGTGCGGCCTCGCGCTTTTTTGGATATGCCGCGGGATTTGAGTAACTTCGCGTCTGAAAAGATATTAGAATGAGATTTGACGAACTTGATTTAAGCGACAGCGTTCTCGACGCTCTCGACGAGATGGGCTTCCAGGAATGTACTCCGATCCAGGAACAGGCGATTCCGAAAGTGCTCGAAGGGCAAGACCTTATCGCTGTCGCGCAGACAGGCACCGGCAAGACGGCGGCCTACCTCCTGCCGGTTATCGACCTGCTTTATACGCTTCCCGAACCAGAAAACCATATCAACTGCATAGTTATGGCTCCTACCCGCGAGCTTGCCCAGCAGATTGACCGCCAGCTCGAAGGGCTGGCATATTATCTGCCGTTGTCGAGCGTGGCGGTCTACGGTGGCACCGACGGCAAGGTGTTCGCCCAGCAGGAGCACGCCATTCGTTCCGGCGCCGATATCGTGATCGCGACCCCGGGGCGCCTGCTGGCGCATATGCAGATGGGGTATGTCGACCTCTCTAAGGTCGCCTACTTCATCCTCGACGAGGCGGACCGTATGCTCGACATGGGTTTCTACGACGACATAATGCGCATCGTTAACCAGCTTCCCAAGGAGCGCCAGACGCTGATGTTCTCGGCCACTATGCCGGAGGCTATCCGCCGCCTGGCCGGCCAGGTGCTTCGCCCGGAGAGGGCTGAGGTACGCATTGCGCCCTCGCGTCCCGCCTCGGGCATCCGCCAAAGCGCGGTGAAATGCGACGAGGGAGAGAAGGAGCGGATTCTCCGCTGGCTGCTGAAAGAGCGCCATTCGACACGCGTAATCGTGTTCACAGCCTCAAAATCCACCGCCAAGGACCTCGCCCGCACGCTCAAGCGCTCGGGCATCAAGGCGGCCGACATCCACTCCGACAAGGAGCAGAGCGAGCGCGACGAGGTGATGATCGACTTCCGCGCGAACCGACTGGACGTGCTGGTGGCTACCGATATTCTCGCCCGCGGAATCGATATCGACGATATCGCGATGGTTGTCAACTACGACGTGCCCCACGAGGCTGAGGACTACGTCCACCGTATAGGACGTACGGCCCGCGCCGGCCAGGAGGGTGAGGCTGTTACCTTTGTCGGCCCGCGCGACCGCCGCCGCTTCGCTCTTATCGAGAAGTTCCTCGGCAAGCCTGTCCCGGCGCTGGAGGGAATCGAAGTGAAGTGTTCCGACAACGGCGACCGGAGAGGGGACGACGGCAGGCGCGGCGTTAACCGCCGAAGCCGCGGAAACGACCGCCGCCGCGACCAGCGCCACAAGAAGGGAAACGGAAAAGCTCCGCAACGCGCCGAAACGTCAGCTTCATCTGTTGCGGGAACAGAGGCCGACGCACAGACCGACACACAGGCCACACAGCAGGCCGCACAGCAGCCCGCACCGGAGGGAAAGCCCCGCAAGAAGCGCCGCTATTCCCACCGCGGCAAGGGGAACCGGCAGAAGGGTGACGCAGGTGAAGGAAATCCGTCTTCGGCACCTGCTCAATAACATATTTTTATCAGAAACTATCGCGAATTGAGGTTTGTTAAGAAAGAGTAACAAACCTCAATTCGTTTTTCTTAAATTTGATAATGATGAAAAACTTTGCTCGCAACGCCGCCCGGCTTATCGCGGCAACCGTTTTTTCGGTATGTGCTCTCGGCATGTTCGCCCAGGCTCCCGCTGAAAAGAAAATCAAGGACCACCGCACGAATCCCGACCTCTTCTTCCTTCAGGAAGGGGATGTGCCCAACAGTTTCATCCTGCTGCCCGCGCCTCCAGACGGGGGCTCAATCACGTTCCTTAACGACGAGGCCCGCTACAAATGGGGTAAGATGCAGCGCAACACACCCCGCGGCGACCAGGCGTTCTCTGACGCCCACGTCGAAGGGGACGGCGTGCCTATGGCTTTCTCCGACGCGTTCGGCATAGACATAACAAAAGATGGCACTCCCGAAATCTACAAACTGGTTGTCGGGATGCGCGAGGATGCCGGCGACCTCGGCACCCGCGAGGCGAAGAATTACTACAACCGCACGCGCCCGTTCAGTTTCTATGGGGAGGACACCTGCAATCCCGAGCAGCAGGCCGAGCTCTCGACCAACGGCTCATATCCCTCGGGGCATACCTCGATAGGGTGGGCGACGGCCCTGGTGCTCGCCGAAATCAACCCCGAGCGTCAGAACGAGATTCTCAAACGGGGATATGACATGGGCGAAAGCCGGGTAATCTGCGGCTACCATTTCCAGAGCGATGTCGACGCCGGGCGCCTTACGGGTGCTGTCACTGTGGCCCGCCTGCACGCCGATCCCGGCTTCAACAAGCAGCTCGCGAAGGCGAAGGCAGAGTTCCGCAATCTTAAAAAGCAGGGGAAGGTCGAAGCCGGTACCCCGGTGCCGACCCCCACGGAATAATCGCGCTATAGGCGCTGACCTCGTTTCAGCAATCGGGATAATGAACGGGAGGCTTACCGGCCTCCGACAGTAAAAACACATTGATAAGACTAAGACTATGAAGGCTATATATATGGCGTTCGCTGCCGCTGTGCTCTTTTCGGCAGCCGCGCAGGCTCAGGAACAGGAGCAGCCGAAACTCAAACTGACCCCCACGGGCCGAATACTTATGGACGGCGCGCTCTATTTCGACGGCAACAAGGACCTGCAGCCCGACGAATCCAAGTTTGTCGACGGCGTAGCGATTCCCGACGTCCGTCTGGGGCTCAAGGCTACCTACGGCAAATGGAAAGCGAAAGTCGACATCGGCTTCTCCAATGGAAAGGTCGGCATGAAGGATATCTATTTCGAGTATGACTTGAACCAGAGCAATCTCTTCCGACTCGGTTACTTCGTGCCCCAGTTCGGCCTTAACTCAACGACCAGCTCGTCGATGAAGCCGTCCTACGAGGAGGAGCAGTCGAACGATTTCTTCTACTCCAATCCGCGTCTGATAGGCCTGATGCACATCTTTGATAAAGGGCAATTCTTCGCCGGGACAACGCTGTTTATCGAGGGGAACGCGATTTCGGAGCCTGCCAACGAGCTTGGCAAACAGGCCTGGGGCGCGCAGACGCGTCTGGTATGGCGCCCGCAGCACCGCGACGGCGAGGTGTTCCAGATCGGATGCTCGTTCAACTACTCGTCGCCGACGGCGTTCGACCATACAGGCTTCGAGTACAAGGTCAACTTCCCGAGCCGAGTGTCGAAGATTCAGAGCCTCGATGCGAAGATTACAGACGCCCGCGGCCTGTTCAAAATGAGCCCCGAGCTGCTTTTCGCCCGCGGCAGGCTGGCATTGGAAACCCAGTATTACTATATGAACGTAGCGCGTAAGAACGGTTTGCGCAACTACCGCGCTCAGGGTGCCTACGGCCTCTTCCGCGCCCTGCTGATAGGCTCCCAGTACCAGTATTCCCACGGCGACTGCGGTCTCGCGACCCCCGCGCCCCGCTCGCTCGAACTCTGCCTGGGCTACAATTACACTAACGCGACCGACGGAGCCGCCGGAATCTATGGCGGCAAGCTGCACGACGTCAACTGCACGCTCAACTACTACATCAACAAGTATATGATTGCCCGTCTGCGTTACAGCTACACCCGCGCGAGCGACCGCTACTTCCCCGGTGTCAACGACGACGGTACCATCTACAACACCGTCTCCGGCACCCGCCACGTCAACCTCCTCGAAGCGCGCCTCCAGGTAATCTTCTGACCATCTCTAAGGATTCACTAAACAATGCGCCCACAAGAGATTTGCTACTTGTGGGCGCATTGTTTGTATTTAATTGGGGGCTTACACTCTTTCAGACAGGAAACGCCTCAATAGGAATCCCAAAAAATATGGGATGGTATAATAACTGCCGTTAAACCCGATGTTTTGATTGCAGAGTTTTATTCCGTACTTTATTTCGGGATGTTTGCCATCTGTTACCTTTTGAAGAGAGCGGGCGGGATTATCGCCCGCTTTTACCTCAAGCGGGACAAGTGACTCGATATCGCGTACGATGAAATCCAATTCCAAAGTGGATTTCTCGTTACGATAGTAGTACAGCCCATAGCCTTGTTTTCTAAGCATATCAGCGACCACATTCTCGTACAAGGCACCTTTGTAAGTGCCGAGATTCTGATTCTTCCGCAAGTCATTCTGAGCCTCGTCATCAAGCGATGCAACCAGTAGTCCCGTATCTTGGTAATACAACTTGTACATATCTTGGTTGTAATTGCCTTTGAGGGGCAATTCGAGATGTTCAAGGCAGTAACAGACATTGACTATACCGGCAGAAGCCAGCCAGTCAATGACCCCGACATAATCCCGGTTTCTGGCATTTCTCCCAATTTTGCTTATCTGGAATTTCTTGTAGTCTTTGGCGAGGAATACGGAAATGTGATTATAGACGTTGAGGATTTTCGCTTTATCCAAGCCGACGGCATACTTGGTGATGTCTTCCTGATAGTCTTTTAGAAGCTGGCGTTGTATGGAGAGCGTTTCGCTGAAATTGCCGTTTGCGATATATCGGTCAACAACCGCCGGCATCCCGCCTATAACCATATAATCCTTAAAAATACCTGACAGAACCGTCATTTCGATGGAGGTCAGAGGCTCTATGTTGAGCAGCTTGGAGAAAAGACCGTATACTTGTTCGTCGGAATAGCCTTTTGCCCATAGAAATTCCTCAAAATCGAGCGAAAACATTTCTATGTCGTTTTTATATCCGACGGAATTCGACTCTATTTCCTGATAGTTTATCCCCATCAGAGAACCGCTGCAAATCACGTCGAAACGACCATCAAGGGCAAAACTTTTCAATGCTGTGGCACACGACGGACAGTTCTGCAACTCGTCAAAGAAAATCAGAGTTTCTCCGGGAATAATCTTGAAATTCGGATTGATGAAGGTAATGTTTTTTATTATGCTGTCAACACCGAATCCGTCGGCGAAAATCTGCTTGTATTCAGGCTGCAAAATGAAATTGATGGGAATCACGGAACGATAGTTCTCCTCGGCAAATCGTGTTATAGAAAAAGTCTTGCCAATTTGCCTGGCACCCTTTACGATTAACGGCAGATGCCTCTCTGTGGCTTTCCAATCCTGGAGAATCTTGTCAATTTTTCGTCTGAGAAGAATCATATCATAATACGTTGAATCGCAAAGGTAATGATTAATTCCCGTATCAGCAATATATTAGGATGTGTCTTTCATATTTTTCACTCAATAATTCGCTTAATTTTCACATTTTCCCTGATATTTAAAAGAGGTGATTTCACATTTTCCCGAGACGAAATGGCGTGATTTCCCACATTTATGGTCGTTTGGCCTGTTTGATGCAAGTAAAAAGCACAAGTAAAAAATCATATCATTTTGTTGGAATTATAAGAATAAATTACGAACTTTGCCCACGCTTATCAAACTCGGAGCCTCTTTGAGGGCAAGAGGGTGGATAGGCAGACATAATAGAAGCGTTTATCAAGCGCTTATTCTTGACGGTTCGGAACTTAGCAACTTCATAATCAATGTCAGGAATGAGGCAACGATGGACGCCTACGGATATGATTGTATAAGCGCAGTATGCATCTTAGCTGTTTGCATTACTGCATATCATATCGGCGTGAGGCTCCGAGTTGCTCGTTCTACATTGATGGGCAATGCTAAGGCCTCGAACCGTGGGATGAGTAACTGATACGACTCTCACGCTTCTTTTTTATATTAATCAGGCATTTTGGGGAGTTGGATGTCGCCAATAATTATATTATGGCAAAAGAATCCATCCAGGCGGCAGTAGCAGAGCTTCAAGCGTTGCTTGAGTGCTATCGGTATTTATCGACAATTCAGAATCAGTCGGTCGCAAGTTGCGGCCAGCGTGCAATCTACAGTACGATGTATGAAATATTGCACCACGATGATATATATGGAATACTTCTGCAGTCTATACAATTTCCTTTCGAGGATTATATTCATCATGTGGAGTCAGACACAGATGAGTTTATAAGCGTGTTACGCGCTTACTTAGAGAATTGAGCACGAGTAAACAACTATAAACATATGATATGAAGAAGCTAATGCTCACACTGATAGGAATGATATCATTCCTATCAGTGTTTGGTACTGCATCAGAGATGAAAATTTCTGTTGATTGCCAAACCCCAGGAACATTGTCGAGTATGTTAACCTATGTCCAGCAGCAAAATGTTACAGATTTGACAGTTACGGGCTATCTGAATAATTCAGATATCTCATTCATCAACAAGCTCATCACAGAGAATACTAATCTGAGTTACATCGATATGGGTAATTCCGTGTCGTTGGATGGAGCCATGCCATTTTCTTTTACAAGAAGACTTTTTCCAGAAAATGGTTCAGGACAAGGCTATAACAAGCCGGTAAAAAGATTCTCTATGCCGCAATCAGAGGAATTTGCTTTGAATCTTGGATGGTATTCATTCATAGACACATTGCAAATAAATAGTCGGTTTGTCAAAAGAGCGTTTAGCAATGGAGGTCTTAATCAAAATTCCTATGCAAATGACAGCATACGGAAAGTTGTATTAGGCAACAACGTTGAAGTTTTAAAAAGCTTTGCATTTTCAGGGGACGCTCGGACGGTTTATACGCAATACGTTTTAGATTCATTGCCTTCCTCTTTGAAAATAATCGAGGATCAGGCTTTTGTATTTGGATATCCTACAGATGCTTATGAAAATAGTGAATCTTGCATATCTCCGAATATAGAATTGCCAGATGGCATTCAACAAATAGGATGTGCTGGCATAAGTGATGGGGAATGGAATAATCGCCTATTCGTATACCATAAACCGACAATAAAATTGCCAAGCTCGTTAAAGATGTGGTGTGGCTCAAAAAATAAAAAATATAAATCTTATTATCTTACGATTCTTAAATGTGATACACTAATTGTTCCGCAAGCAATGGAGCAATTACAGGTAAAAATTGAAGCAGATGTAGCTGTATTTTATTGCGCTAAACCGGCAACAGATTTTTACAGCGAATATCATATCAACAAGATGTATGTTCCTCGGGAATATTTAGAGGATTACCGAACACAATTTGATGAGTATGTGAATAATAAACAAATTGGGGAGATTCTTCCGATTCAAAATGTTGAGAGAATACTCCTCTCTGCACAGTCAAGCACTCTTTATATTGGCGACAAAACTTCCATATCTGCGGAAATTTTGCCGGCAGGGGCTCTGTTTGATAAGATAAAATGGAGCAGTTCTGATGATGCTGTCGCGGTTGTTGACAATAATGGAGTTGTAACCGCTGTCTCACCGGGGATAGTTGCGATACATGCGATTGCGGAAAACGGTGTAGAAGGCACTATTGATATTGAGGTATTGCAACACGTCTCAGGACTATCGATTTCTCCTAAAGAAATTTTTTTGACAGAATTAGGGCAAAGAGAGCAGCTTTCTGCCGTTATTGAGCCAATTAGTGCCACTGATAAAACTATTAAGTGGATTAGTTCCAGCCCGAATATATGTCATGTGTCTAATACGGGCCAAATTACAGCGCTATCGTATGGATTTGCAGTAATAACGGCGATAACGAATGATGGTGGATTTGAGGATTATTGTCTCGTAAATGTAATTAAGCCAGTTAAGAGTATTGTCTTATCACAAGAGACTGCAACATTGGATTGTGGATCATCTTTACATTTAGAAGCCATTATTAACCCGGAGGATGCTACCAACAAAACCTTAAGGTGGCATACCAGCAATAGTGATGTGGCAACGGTTGATTCTAATGGAATAGTGACGGCCGTTAATCAAGGTAACGCTGTTATTATGGTTGAGACATCAGATGGGTCCAATTTACAAGCATCTTGTTTAGTGTCTGTAATCCAGCCTGTTTCAGATATTGTATTGGAATATTCTTCTATAACATTAGAAGTGGGGGATGAAAAATACATTGACACGTATGTGTTGCCTGAAGATGCGACGAATAAAAATATATCGTGGCAGTCTGTAAACCCGGAAATTGCCGCTGTGTCTGACGGAACAGTGAGAGCTATTTCGGAAGGAGAAACTTTAATAATAGTTTCCGCTATGGATAATTCAGGCATTAACAAAACATGCTCTGTTCTTGTGGATAAAAGTACAGGCGTTTCAGATGCTGCAATAAATCATCCTGTTATACAAACGCAAAATGGCTCAATAATAGTGCGCAATGTTGCTAATGGAACCGAAATAGAAATATGTACTCTATCCGGGTCTGAAGTACTGAGAACACGTGCACAAAACGCTATTGTCCTATCACCTCAACTTACGCCTGGAATGTATATGGTTAAGATTGATGGGAAAACAACGAAAATTGTAATTCAATAGCGTTTCTCCAAACGGAAATCGCAAGCTATAATTCGTCCGCCATATTATTTGGCGGACTTTTTTAAGATTTGGGTATGTCTGTTGTTCACCGAAATTCAATGGTTGAATATATGTTAGGTTCGATTACTATCTTTAGGATGCGATAGAATGGCCTCAAATTATATATTATAGACACATATGTGGAGGTTCGTAAAGATAGGTGATGCGTTGATTAATTGTTTAACAAAAGGATACATCAAGCCGCGGCAGGGGAGTGCCGCGGCTTGATGTATGGGGGTTGCCCGGGCTTGGAGGGGTCCGGGGATGGGGCGGTTTAGGCGAGGAAGCCGAGGAGGACACCGGCGGCCACGGCGGAACCGATTACACCGGCAACGTTCGGGCCCATGGCGTGCATGAGCAGGTAGTTGGAGGGGTCGTATTCCAGGCCGAGGTTGTTGGAGATGCGGGCCGACATGGGGACGGCTGACACTCCGGCATTACCAATCAGCGGGTTGAGCTTCTTCTGCTGCGGGAGGAAGAGGTTGAAAATCTTCACGAATATCACACCGGAGGCGGAGGCGATGATGAAGGCCATGAAGCCGAGCGCGAAGATGAAGATTGTCTCCTTGGTGAGGAATGTCGAGGCCTGGGTGGAGGCGCCGACAGTCATGCCGAGCAGGATGGTTACGATGTCGGTAAGGGCGTTGGAGGCTGTCTTTGCCAGACGGTTCGTCACGCCGCACTCGCGGAGGAGGTTACCAAAGAAGAGCATGCCGAGCAGGGGGATGCCGGAGGGCACTACGAAGCAGGTCAGGAGCAGCCCGACGATCGGGAAGATGATCTTCTCGTTCTGCGACACGGCGCGGGCGGGCTTCATGCGGATCACGCGCTCTTTCTTCGTTGTCAGAAGGCGCATGATGGGGGGCTGGATTACCGGCACGAGGGCCATGTAGGAGTAGGCCGACACGGCGATGGCGCCCATCAGGTTGGGAGCGAGCTTCGACGAAAGGAAGATGGCGGTCGGGCCGTCGGCACCGCCGATGATGGCGATGGCGCCGGCCTGGTCAGGCATGAATCCGAGCTGGAGAGCGACCATGTATGCTCCGAAGATGCCGAACTGGGCGGCCGCGCCGACGAGCATCAGCTTCGGGTTGGCAATCAGGGCGGTGAAGTCGGTCATGGCGCCGATGCCGAGGAAAATCAGCGGGGGATACCATCCGGCCGAGACACCGTTGTAGAGGATGTTCAGCACGGAACCTTCCTCGTAGATGCCGATTTCGAGTCCGGCGGTTGTGTTGAAGGGGATGTTGCCGATCAGGATACCGAAGCCGATCGGCACGAGGAGCATCGGCTCGAAGTTCTTCTTGATGGCCAGCCATATGAAGAAGAGGCCGACGGCAAGCATCACGAGATGCTGCCAGGTCGCGTTGTAGAAGCCGGTCAGATGCCAGAACTGCGCGACGTTGTCTGCTAAGAAACTACTGAATTCGTTCATTGTTGTCAGTTGATTTTAGCAGAGGGGGTTAGCCGATGGTGAGGAGGGTGGCGCCGTCGGCGACAGCATCGCCTTTGGCCACGTTAATAGAGAGCACTTTTCCGTCAACTCCGGCGCGGATGGTGTTTTCCATCTTCATGGCCTCGAGAATCATCACGGTATCGGCGGCCTTCACTTCCTGGCCGACGGTAACGTTGATGTCGAGCACAGTGCCGGGGAGGGGGGCTACAACTGCCTTGCCGGCGCCGGAAGCTTTGGGCGCGGGAGCGGCGACAACCTTCTCGCCGGTAGCGGTGCGGGGAGCGGCTGCGGGCTTGGGCGCGGAGACAGCCACCGGGGCGGCTTTCTGCTCGATTTCCACCTGGTAGGGGGTGCCGTTTACGAGCACTTCGGCGATTCCGTGGTCAATGTCGCCGATGCCTACCTTGTAGACAGTGCCGTTGATTTTGTATTTATATTCCTTGTATTTCATGATTGGTCAGGTAATAAAAATGTTGGTTTCAGACTGGCGCTAACGTCATTTGCGGGGAAGCTGGCGCATTGAATAGATGTGGGAGTTCCAGGGGGAGTATGCCTTGCGCACCTTGTTGATGGTCAGCACGGCCGACTCCTTGTCGTGGGCGTTGAGATGCTCGTGGAGCGCCATGATGATAGCGGCGATTTCCTCGCCGGAATCACCTTCGGGACGCCCTTCGCGCGGAGCTTCCGCGGGCTTGATGCCCTGCGCGGCGAGCTTGCGGATCTTGAAGCGGGTTGCTCCGATGCGCGAGATGATGTAGAAGCAGATGCTGAGCAGGAGGAGAGCGCCGAACACGATGCCCATGGCGGTAACGGTCATACCGAAGCCGTTGGCGTCGATTTCGTGGAACTTGTCGACCTTGTCGTTGGTGTCCTTGATTTTGTTGTTGCTCGAGGGGGTGATGTAGAGGTCACCTTCTCCGACGCGGACTTCCCAGGCATCGTGTCCCTGGCCGACACCGTCGACCTTGCGGGCGTAGGAGGCGTTGGCGGGAAGGGATGCGGGCACCGTGATGGAGTCGATGAGCGTCAGTCCGTCGGCATCATAGATACCAACCCAGTTGTCCTGTCCTTCGACGAGGGTGAAGCTGGCGTGGAACGTGCCGTCGGTCGGCTTGCCGTCAGCGAAAAAGACGACATGCTGGCGCTTGGGAATCCGGGTGTTTACGTCGCCCAGAGGCACGGGGTACATCTTCGGCTGCGCGGGGTCCGTCGTGAGGAACACGCTGGAGATTTCCAGGGGCGCGAAGTTGGAGTTGAACAGCTCGATCCATGCCGAATGGCGGCCGTAGTCGTCAACGAGGTTGTCGTTGTTGACAACCATGACCTCGTTGATTTTCAGGCCCTTTCGAGCTTGCGCAAAGCCCGTGGCGCCGCAAAGGAGCAGCGCCAGGGCTATTAATGTCAGTTTTCGGGTCATCAGTGAGTTACTTTGTTTGGTTAAACGCTTAAGATGCTGCGGTTTCAGGTCCCCGGTTTACAGGGGGATGTTGCCGTGCTTCTTGGCGGGGTTGGTAACTCGTTTTGTGGCAAGCTGCTGCAGGGCGCGAATGATGCGGAAACGGGTGTTGCGCGGTTCGATCACGTCGTCGATGTAGCCGTACTTGGCAGCGTTGTAGGGGTTGCAGAAGAGGTCTTCGTATTCCTTCTTCTTCTCGGCCAGGAGGGCTTTGGGGTCTTCCGAAGCCTTAGCTTCCTTGGCGTAGAGCACCTCGACAGCGCCGTCGCCGCCCATGACGGCGATTTCGGCCGAAGGCCACGCGTAGTTCATGTCGCCGCGGAGCTGCTTGCAGCTCATGACGATATGGGAGCCGCCGTAGCTCTTGCGGAGGGTTACGGTCACCTTGGGCACCGTTGCCTCGCCGTAGGCGTAGAGGAGCTTGGCGCCGTGGAGGATCACGCCGTTGTATTCCTGGCCCGTGCCGGGGAGGAAGCCCGGAACGTCGACGAGCGAAACGATGGGGATGTTGAAAGCGTCGCAGAAGCGTACGAAGCGAGCGGCCTTGCGGGAGGCGTTGCTGTCGAGCACTCCGGCGAGGAACTTGGGCTGGTTGGCCACGATACCTACCGAGCGGCCGTTGAAGCGGGCGAAGCCGATAATGATGTTCTTGGCGTAGTCGCGCTGGATTTCCAGGAACTCGCCGTTGTCGATGATCGCGCCGATTACCTGGTACATGTCGTACGGGCGGTTGGGGCTTTCGGGGATAATCTCGTTAAGGGCGTCGTCGACGCGGTCGATGGGGTCGGTGCACTCTACCAGGGGCGCGTCCTCAAGGTTGTTCTGGGGAATGAAGCTCATCAGCTTGCGGATAATCTGGATCGCGTGCTCGCCGTCCTCGGCAGCGAAGTGGGCCACGCCGCTCTTCTGCGAGTGTACGGTAGCACCGCCGAGGTCTTCCTGGCTGACATCTTCGCCAGTAACGGTCTTGACGACCTTCGGGCCGGTAAGGAACATGTAGCTGATACCCTTTGCCATGATGGTGAAGTCGGTCAGGGCGGGGGAGTAGACGGCGCCGCCGGCGCAGGGGCCGAGGATTGCGGAAATCTGGGGAATCACGCCGGAGGCGAGGATGTTGCGCTGGAAGATTTCAGCGTAGCCGGCCAGGGCGTTGATGCCTTCCTGGATTCGGGCGCCACCCGAGTCGTTAAGGCCGATGACGGGCGCGCCCATCTTCATGGCCTGGTCCATCACCTTGCAGATTTTCAGCGCCATGGTTTCCGACAGGGAGCCGCCGAATACGGTGAAGTCCTGCGCGAAAACATAGACGAGACGGCCGTCGATTGTTCCGTAGCCGGTAACGACGCCGTCGCCGAGGTATGATTTCTTCTCCTGTCCGAAGTTGTGGCAGCGGTGGGTGACGAACATGTCCATCTCCTCGAACGAGCCTTCGTCGAGGAGCTGGGCTATACGTTCTCTCGCGGTGTACTTGCCGCGTTCGTGCTGTTTCTGGATGGCTTTCTCTCCGCCTCCCAGACGGGCTGTCTCGCGCTTGTCGATCAGCTCCTGTATCTTTTCAAGCTGGGTGCTCATTTGTGGTATGTTGTCTTATGCGGTGGTTATTTCTTGTTGGGGTCTTCACACAGTTCCACGAGGGTGCCGACGGTCGATTTGGGGTGGAGGAAGGCGATGTTGAGCCCTTCGGCGCCCTTGCGGGGGGCCTTGTCGATCAGGCGGCAGCCTTTTTCCTCAGCCTCGGCGAGAGCGTTGGCCACGCCGTCCTCGATAGCGAAGGCGACATGCTGGATGCCTCCGCGGCCGCCGTTGTTGGCGATGAATTTCGAGATGGCGCTTTCGGGAGCGGTGCCTTCGAGCAGCTCGATTTTTGTCTGTCCGACTTTGAAGAAGGCGGTCTTTACTTTCTGGTCCTCTACTTCTTCGATGGCAAAGCATTTAAGGCCGAGAATGTTCTCGTAGAAGGGGATAGCCTCCTCCAGGGAGGGGACTGCGATCCCGATGTGTTCGATATGGCTGATTTCCATAACTTAATGTTGATAAATATTTGGTTTATGTATATATCGAATTGTAAGTTATTGTGAGGTAGGCTGTTGACGGCACTACCACGCATTTCAACCACAAAATTAGCAATTATTTTCCAACCGCGCCCAACGCCGCCGCATATTTTACAACATATTATGTCGTGGCTCCAAGCCATTGGCTTACGCATTCCCGCGGTGCTTTGCGGGAGCTTTCGCAAGCGGCGCGGTCTTTGAGGATGGCGGGCATATTCTCTTGTGCCCAGCCGATCAGCGAGTTGACGTGAGGAATCAGTGACAGGGCGCGGTCTGTCACGGTGTATTCGACGCGCGGGGGCACTTCCGCATAAATAGTGCGTGTCACGAATCCGTCCTCTTCCAGGGTACGGAGCGTGTTTGTCAGCATTTTCTGGGAAATATCTGGAATCGCTCGTCGCAGGGCGTTGAAACGCATGGTAGGCTGCCGGTTCAGGGTGTAAAGCACGAGGAGCGACCATTTGTCGCTGAACCGGGCGAGTATGTTGCGGATGGGGCAGTCGGGGAAGAGGGCGTTAATCATAACTGTTTATTAATTGAAACACTCTACAAAGGTAACCAACATTCCTGATATATGCAACAGATTGTTTCGGCTGCGTTAAACATCGTTAAATCTCGGTTTTCAAAACGGCTGGTTTCCTACAATTCTAACCTCGAGGTAACTATCTGAGCCGCCGGTGCCTTCTTGACTCGGCCTGTCGCGGAGTGCTAACTTCGCGTCATAAAAACAATTAAACAAACCGATGAAAACAAACAGCAAACATCTTGCGGCCGCAGCTATCGCTCTCTTCGCCCTGACCGGCTGCGCCGCCGACAAATCAAAGGAAAAAGTTATGGAAAGTAAAGAAAAAGTTGCCGAGACAATCGTGAACCCCGAAAACATCAATCTCGCGACAATTGTCGGCGAGGAGAAACCCGCCGGACGAGTAGAACTCTATGACCTCGGAGACTTCAAGCTACACGTCTATTATACCCAGGACGTGATGAACGACGCCAGCTATATCATCGAGGGTGCCGACTCCGTAGTAACGATGGAGGAGCCTCTCTTCAAGGTTAATGTCAATGAGTTTGGCGCATACCTTGCGAAGATAGGAAAACCGGTTGCCAGACGTATCACCGACTATCATCTTGGCGGAACGGCTGACCACGAGGTGCTGATGGCGAAGGGGATGCCCGCGTTCGTCAAAGGACCGGTCTACGGCGGGATGATGAAGAGCTTCGAACAGGCGTTCGGCGACACGATGACCGACCTTCCGACCGGCAAGGAGGATGAGGTCGATTTCGATACCAAGGAGGTGTTTGCCGGGGTCCCCTTCGAGTTCCGCCACGGCGCTTCAACCGACTTCCCCGCCGCCAGCATCCTTATAGGCGGGAAGGCATATTACACCCACTGGACCCCGGCCAAGGCCCATATGAGCCATCTGCAGCTCACGAGCCGCGACGCCATCGACGCGGAAATCGCAGAGGCCGAGCGCGAGCTTAATTCCGGCGCCATCCTCTTCATAGGCGGCCACGGCGGCGCAACAGCCAAGGACGCGGTAGAGTTCAAAATCGCCTACCTCAAGACCATAAAGGACCTACTCGCCACCGCCGACACCCCCGACGCCTTCGTTGCCGCCATGACTGAGGCATATCCCTCCCTCCCCGGTGCTGACGGCCTCCCCTCCCTCGCTGCCGCCCTGTATAAGTAATGTCCTGTTTCAACTTTATAAAGAATCTAATGGTGGCGCGCTGTTTTAGCGCGCCACTTTTATTATTTATTGTGCTTACTAAGGGGGATAATGAAAGATTCGAATTGACTACCACGGGCTCGTACCCTCCGGGCACTATGCAATCACCAGCCACCTGCCACCGCGCCTCGCCTCTCCGAGGCTCGACACGGTGTTACTCACGGCCCCGCGCCCTCCGGGCGCTCCGCTGATTCCAATATGTTTTTGGAGCCATATAGAACGCGGCACGCCGCATCTCTACGCAAATTCGGTGACCATCAGGCAATCAGGCAATATCGTAGCGGCGAAGCCGCGGTGTAATTGTAGCCCCGGGTCGAGCGTCGGAGACGCGATGGCCTGGGGTTTGGCCGGTTGCGGTATGTCGGCCTCGGTGGAGGTCGCCTAATAAGAAGATAAAAAAGATTGACACACGGATTTCAAGGTCGCCGCGCTCCCCACAGATGCGCCAGATTCCCGCAGATTAAATAAGGGATAGTCTTTCTTGCCCGGATGGGAGGGTGCTATCATAAGATACACCCTCTATTGCGGCGGTTATGGCAGAGGGGCTGTCATTATGGCTGACAAGGTGGCAGATTCGGGGGCGACTGGGCAGGGCAGGAGGGGGTGCGGAGGCTATTTTAGGGACGCGGCAACATTTTTGGCACAAGATTTGTTTCATTATTGAAATCGAGCGCCGAGGCGCGGCGGATTCCCGTGCGGAATCCCCGGCTGGGACGGCGGCTCGCTGAAACGATAGATAATAAAAATAACAACATAAAAACATAAAGATATTATGGGAAAGATTATCGGTATTGACTTAGGTACCACCAATTCCTGCGTTGCCGTTCTCGAAGGCAAGGATCCCGTCGTGATCCCCAACAGCGAGGGCCGCAATACCACCCCCTCGATCGTGGCTTTCGTTGACGGCGGCGAGCGCAAGGTGGGGGATCCCGCCAAGCGTCAGGCCATCACCAACCCCACGCGCACTGTCTTCTCGATCAAGCGCTTCATGGGCGAGACCTACGACCAGGTTCAGAAAGAAATCGAACGCGTGCCCTACAAGGTCGTGCGCGCCGACAATAACACCCCCCGCGTCGAAATCGACGGCCGTCAGTACACTCCCCAGGAAATCTCCGCGATGATTCTTCAGAAGATGAAGAAGACCGCCGAGGATTATCTCGGACAGCCCGTTACCGAGGCCGTGATCACCGTGCCCGCATACTTCAACGACTCTCAGCGCCAGGCCACGAAGGAAGCCGGCGAAATCGCCGGACTGACCGTTAAGCGTATCGTCAACGAGCCTACCGCGGCAGCCCTCGCATACGGCCTCGACAAGAGCAACAAGGACCAGAAGATCGCCGTGTTCGACCTCGGCGGCGGCACATTCGATATCTCCATCCTGGAGCTGGGCGACGGCGTGTTCGAGGTTAAGTCGACCAACGGCGACACCCACCTCGGCGGCGACGACTTCGACCACGTTATTATCGACTGGCTCGCCGATGAGTTCCTGAAGGACGAGGGTGTAGACCTCCGTCAGGACCCGATGGCCCTCCAGCGCCTGAAAGAGGCTGCCGAGAAAGCGAAAATCGAGCTTTCCTCGACCACCTCGACCGAAATCAACCTGCCGTACATCATGCCCGTCAACGGTATTCCCAAACACCTTGTGAAGACCCTGACCCGCGCTAAGTTCGAGCAGCTCGCCGACCGTCTGATCAACGCCACAATCGCTCCCTGCGAACAGGCCCTGAAGGATGCCGGACTTAAGGCTTCCGACATCGACGAGGTGATTCTCGTAGGCGGTTCTACCCGTATCCCCGCGATCCAGGCAATTGTAGAGAAGTTCTTCGGCAAGGCTCCCTCGAAGGGCGTTAACCCCGACGAAGTGGTAGCCGTAGGTGCCGCTATCCAGGGCGGTGTCCTCTCGGGCGATGTCAAGGACGTGCTCCTGCTCGACGTAGTGCCCCTGTCGGTTGGTATCGAGACCCTCGGCGGCGTTATGACGAAGCTGATTGAAGCCAATACCACCATCCCGACCCGCAAGAGCGAAGTGTTCTCCACCGCGGCCGACAACCAGCCTTCGGTTGAAATCGTGGTCCTCCAGGGCGAGCGCCCCATGGCGAAGGACGACAAGACCCTCGGCAAGTTCCACCTCGACGGAATCGCTCCCGCGCCCCGCGGCATACCTCAGATTGAGGTTACCTTCGAGATTGACGCCAACGGTATCCTGAACGTTTCCGCGAAGGACAAGGCAACCGGCAAGGAGCAGAGCATCCGTATCGAGGCTTCCTCCGGTCTTACCGACGCTGAGATCCAGCGCATGAAGGACGAGGCCGCAGCCAACGCCGCCGCCGACGCCAAGGAGAAGGAGCGCATCGACACCCTCAACAAGGCCGACGCCATGATTTTCCAGACCGAGAAGCAGCTCAACGAGCTCGGCGACAAGATTCCTGCCGACAAGAAGAGCGCTATCGAAGCCGCCCTCGGCAAGCTCCGCGACGCCCACAAGGCTCAGGACGCTGCCGCATGTGAGGCAGCCATCAAGGAAATCGAAGCCGCTTTCGGTGCCGCGCAGCAGGACATCCTCAACGCCCAGGCACAGGCCCAGGCCGGAGCTAACCCCGGTGCCGGCGCCCCCAATCCCGGCGCTGGTTCCGCCCCCGGCTCTGACGACCACGTCACCGACGTTGACTTCGAGGAAGTGAAGTAAACGCTTACCGCTATGGACGAAAGAAACACTATAATCGAAGCGATGCGCAAGGCCGGCGAACCGGTAAACGCCTCCAAGGTAGCCGAGCTGACAGGCCTTGACAAGAAAGTTGTCGACAAAGTATTCGCGCAGCTTAAAAAAGACGGTACGATCACATCTCCCGTCCGCTGCAAATACGTACTCGCATAAGAGATAACTCTTTAAAAAAAGTGTGGGAGCCATCGGTTCCCACACTTTTTTTGTAATTTTGCGACAGAGCGATTGTATTTCGGGGCGGTTATTTCGACGAGGTGGCTGCGGAATCCGTTGTTTTGGCGGAGGAGGGGAGTACGTGGGTCGCGTAGTTGTAGTGGTTGGCGTCGTAGAGGTTTACGAGCTGGGGGAGGCGGCGGAGGAAGTCCTGGTAGTCCTTCTTCGCGGGGTCGCGCCACTGCACTTCACTGAGGGCAGCCATGCGCGGCAGCATCATGTACTGGGCGTAGGAGGTTGTCGGTATGTACTCGGTCCAGGTGTTGGCCTGGGCGCCGAGGATGTGGGCTGCCTGCTCGGGGGTGAACTCCGCGGGTACAGGCTCATAGTTGTAGACCTTTTCGACAGGTGTCGGGTCGCCCCAGGATGCCGCCAGCGGCTCGGCGTCGCGGTCAGCGCTCTGCACGAAGTCGAAATAGAGATACTGGTAGGGGGTCATGATGGCGTCGTGTCCGGCCTCTGCGGCAGCTCGTCCACCCTCCTCGCCGCGCCACGACATAATGACGGCTCCGGGGGTGAGACCACCTTCCATAATCTCGTCCCAGCCGATTACCTTGCGCCCTTTGGCGGCGAGATGTTCGGCGGCGCGGGTCATGAAGTAGCTCTGGAGTTTCTGTTCGGCGGTGCTGTGCTTGTCGGTCTTAAGGCCGAGCGCCTTGATGCGGGCCTGGCATTTAGCGCATTCCTTCCAACGGGTTTTGGGACATTCGTCGCCTCCGAGATGAACATATTCGCCGGGGAAAAGCTCGACAATTTCGTCGAGAACGTCGTTGACAAACGCGTAAACGCTGTCGTTACCGGCGCAGAGCACGTCATCGGAGATGCCCCATTTGCGCCATACCTCGTACGGGCCACCGGTGCAACCGAGTTCGGGATAAGCTGCGAGCGCGGCCTGCATGTGGCCCGGCATGTCGATTTCGGGGATGATGGTGATATGGCGGTCGGCGGCGTAGCGCACGATGTCGCGAACCTGCTCCTTAGTGTAGTAGCCTCCGTGGGGAATCGTGTCGTATTCCTCGGTGCTATAGCCGATGATGGTGTTGGGGCGCATCGAGCCTTTGGCCACCAGCTCGGGGTATTTCTCGATTTCGATACGCCACCCCTGGTCGTCGGTTATATGCCAGTGGAAGCGGTTGATGTTGTGCATCGCCATCATGTCGATCAGCACCTTCACCGAGTCGGCGGGGAAGAAATGGCGGGCGGTGTCGAAATGAGCCCCGCGGTAGGCGAAGCGGGGCGCGTCGGTAATGGCCGCGGCGGGGAAGAGCACTTTCAGGTCGCCGGTCTGCGGAATCGACTTGCGGAGGGTCTGGATGCCGTAGAAAGTGCCGGCGGGGGAGGCTCCGTTGATTGTGATTTTTTCGGAGTTGACGGTCAGCTCGTAGGCTTCCTTGTTTTCGGATGCGAGGTCGTCGGAGAGCACTATCGCTTTGCCGGTCTCTTTCGCGGTAATCTCAGGTGTGGTCCCGGTAAGCTGGCCGAGGTATTCCGAGAGGAGCTCGGCGTTGCGTGTCATCGCGGAATCGGCCGAGGCCACTACGATTTTAGTCCCGGAGTCAAACATAAAGCCCTGGGCGGCGCTGTCTACCTCGATTTTGTCGGGGAGGGGGATCACGTCGTAGTTGGCAATGACTTCCGTCTTGTTGGAGCAGGAGGTCGCGAGGAGCATAGCGGCTCCGAAAATGGTTGTGATTCTTAGTTTTTTCATTATGGTTATAGAGGTTAGAATAACATACGGGCGCGACAGGGATTGGATTGACGCAAGGGAAGACTTTGGCCGGAGCTGTTGCGTCAGCGGTCTGTTACGCGAAGATAGTGTTTTTATTTCTGATAGACGCGTACCCAGGCGATTTCGTAGGTCGTGGAGGAGAATGCCGGGTCGACGGCGCCCCCCGCGAGCCTCAGACGGCCAGGTTCAGCTTGATGGAATTGTTTTTTTGTGACATTTGTCCTCCGCTGTTTGTCCCGGCTGTCGTATATTCGCGAAATAGAGGCCACTACGCCGTACCATATTAACCGGAAAAAGGATTATCGCTATGAAATTAAGGATTCAGGTATTATATATGCTGCCGCTTCTGTTTGCCGCGGCCGCTTGTTCGGAAAAGGGTGAGGATGAACCGAAGCCGAAGGAGCCGGACAGCGTCGTTGTCGCCTCCGCGGAGCTGACCGCCAGGCCGGAAGGGGGTGCGGTAGAGGTAGCGTTCACAGCGAACGCCGACTGGACCGTGACACAGCCGAATACCGCGGAGCACTTCTACGGCCAGATTTGCGACCGCTCCGGTTCCGCCGGCAAGACGAAGTTCAGCTATGTCGCTCTTCCGAACACGACCGGGAAACCTCGCTCCACGACATTGCGGATAACCGCCGGCCGTGCATCGGCCGAGGTTGTCGTCGCGCAACAGCCGGTCGACATTGAGCTCCCCTCGGAGACCGAGGTCAGAGAATACCTGATGCGGCTCTACGACGATGTCAACGGAAAGGAGTGCCGTTTCAACCCGAACTGGGGTTCCGACAAACCGCTGAGCCAGTGGGGCCCCGAGGTAAGGTATGAGAACGGGCTGCTGACGCTAAATCTCGGCGACCGCGGGATGAAGGGGGAAATCAACCTCGCCGGGTGCAAGGCGCTGGTAACGCTCCGCTGCGCCAAAAACCAGATACGCAAAATCGATGTCTCCGACTGCCCGTTGCTTAAAGACATTGACTGCACGAACAACAGTCTTGAGGAAATCAAACTCGACGGATGCCTCTCGCTCGACCGCCTGACAACCTCATACAATAATCTGACCTCTCTTGATGTCGGCTGGAGCAAGACCCTCCAATGGCTTAACACCGACAACAACCGGCTGACGGAGCTGGACCTTTCGGAGTGCGTCATGATGCTCAGCGTCGGCTGCCAGGTAAACCGCCTGACCCGAATCAATATGCCTCACCGCCAGCGCCTTATCGACTTTTTCTGCTACGAAAACGAGCTGCGCTCGCTCGACATCAGCGACTCTCCGCAAATCGGGCTCCTCAACTGCGGCGACAACGAGATTGAGTCGCTGAACGTCAAGGGGTGTCCCCGCCTCGACTGGATTTACTGCTACAACAACCGCCTGACCGGGGTAGACACTTCCGACCAAAAAGATGTGCTCGAACACTATTATTGTTTCTCGAACCGCATAGAGTCGCTGGATATGACCGGATACACGAAGCTATCGGAACTCCACTGCTCCGACAACGGCATGACATCGCTCAATGTAACCGGCCTGAAGAATTTGCGCTGGCTCTATTGCTCCTACAACCGCCTGGAAACGCTCGACCTGACCGGCCTTTATCAGTATTTCGAGCGCCTCGACTGCTCGTTCAACCGCCTTCGGGAGGTTGTCGGGCTGACCGACTATCCGTTTATACGCCTCTGGTGTCAGGGGAACCGCATCGGGGGCGAGATTCCCGAGCATTTCGACACATGCCTGGAGTTCGAGTATGACCGCCGCTATGAGTACCGCCCAGAGACCGGCACATACAACGACCTCGGCTACGGCTGGTACTATCCCGGCGAACCCGCCTCAATGAAGCACGAACGTCTCCCGAAATAGAAATAACACATCCAACCCAGTGTTCCAATACCAGACAAGAATCCCGCCATATGCCGCATGCGGCATATGGCGGGATTCTTGCGATAAGGGTCTTCGGGGGATTATTTCACGAGGATCTTGCGGGCGGAGCCGTCGGCGCGGCGCTCGATGTAGAGGCCGGGGGCGAGGTTGTCGCCGGAAACCTGTGTGCCTCCGATGGTGTAGTAGGTCGATGGGCCGTCGATGGCGCCGTCGGTCGCGATTTCGTCAACCGACGCGATTCCGGCAAGCGGGAGGGCAATTGCGTTGGTAATGTCAGCGTCACGCAGGTTGGCGGGAATCTCCTCGTCGAAATACTTTGTGATGTAGACCACAGCGCGCATGTCGGCCGGTTTCCACGACTTATCGAGGGGAATCTCGAAGTTGACCTTGGCGGCATTGTTCTCCAATGTCACAGGCTGGCCCTTGACTCCGGTATGGTTGAGACGCACGACGTTGTTGTGGATGTAGTTGTTGTTCGTTATGGGGCGTCCTCCGATGCCGGTCAGCGACTGGGAGCTCTGGACATTATCCTCTACGAGCATGACGTGAAGGGCCATCGTCCCGTAAATCGCCGAAGCTTCGGGGAGCGCGTCGACGTTGACCTCCAGGCTGAGCATGCTGTTGTCGGCGTTGCATTTCCCGGTCGCCGAAAGAGTGGCGAAGTTGGGGTAGGCGAGGTTTTGCGCCACCATTCCATCCAAAAGGCCTACGGCGAAGTCTACTCCCATCAGACCTATCATGAACTCGTCGGGATTGTAGGCGATTGTAGGCTCGCCCGGATAGTAGGAGCGGTCGAGAGTGAATACCGGCGAAGAAAAGGCGTAACGCTCGAATAATGCCGCGCTTTCGGGAGTTGCCAAAGGAGTTCCCGGAGAATGGTGCTGGACGAGTATCGCCTTTCCGCCCAAATCGCCGCATTTATTTACCACGTCGTTCATCAAAATAGAGGCCGGGGCGGAGGAGCTGGTGAAGGTTTCAACCAGTACAGCGTTGTGCGGAAGAGATTCCGTGTAAATCGCAATGTCATCTGAGCGGGTATTGTCTTCGTTAGCCGCGATTTCGGTCCCGTTGGCCTGGGAGGGGAATACGCGGAGGGTATGCGCCCCTATGCCTAACCCTTCAGGTTTGGCGAGCGTTTGGTTCCACGTATATGTGCCGCCCGACGGGATATTGGCTGCGAGGTCCACGTATTGAGGCGCATGGTCGTCGAACTGCCAAGCCATACGCAGAGTGCTGATCGCGTCGCGGCCGACATTGCGGATGATGGTGAAGATTTCAATCTCCTCATTCGCCTGTTTATATTTGAACCCGGTATCGAAAGTATCGTAATATATCGCATAGGGGTTCATATTGGTAACGTCGATAATGAGCTGGACGCACAACATTCCGATGCCTGTCATTACTTGCAGTTGGTTGTCCTGGAACAGCATGGTGGCCCCGGAAGCGTCCTCGCCGACTGCGGCGAGCCCTCCCTTGTCGGCGGCTACCATTTCGGGAGTCTCCGTGTAGTCGAAACCGAAGAAGAGGTCTTTCCCCAACTCGATGGTGAAGCCGTCTCCGTTGAAGTCTATGCGGTTCCACCCTTCGTAGAGGCGCTGCCTCTGCTCGTGTACCAGGGCCATCTGGTCTCCGTCGACGGAGTAGAGGAATGTGCGGGAGCGGCCGAGGTCCATGCCGGCGGCGACGCGCAGCCCGACGATACGGCATCCGGCGTAGGGCTTCAGGTTGCCGGCCATCATATATGCGCCGAGCGGATAGGTCCCGGCTGTGCCGAAAGCGCCCTCTTTGACGTCAATCTGGTTGGTGACGGTGTAGCCGATCACGCGTTCGTTGCTCGCGAGGCCCATGTCGGTGTCCTGGGCGGCGGCGGAGAAAGCCGCCGCTGCCAGGAGCATGAGGGATGTTATTTTGCGAAACATATTGCTTCTTGTCTGTAATGTTTATTTGATGATTTTTGTTGCCTTGTCGCCCTGGCGGAGGATATAGACTCCGGCGGGGGCTGTCGCGGCGTCGACGCGGCGGCCCGAGAGGTCGAAGAGTTCGGCGGGAGCGTCAGAGCTGTCGCCGACAACCTGCATTACCCCGGCCTGGGCGGCGATGGTGTAGGTCGCCATCTCTGAGGTGCCGTTCTGGTATACGGCCTTGATGCCGACCGTATGTTCTCCTTCCGGCAGGTTCGTCAGCACGAACTCGGCGGTCTCCGACTCGCCGACCTTGGCGCCGTCGAGGTATATCTCATATCTTACGACATTGCCGTAGTCTATATATTCCCCCTGGCCGTCCTTAGGGCCGATGGTAACGTCGTCGACCTGGGCTATGAACCCGTCGTAGCTCGTGTAACGCACTGCCAGGCGCACGGTCTGTCCGGCATATTCGTCAAGGTCGGAGTAGTAGAGCGACCAGGCTTCGGAGGTCAACTGGTCAACCTGGCTGATTGTCGCGAAGTCGGCGGGGTTGGTGCTCGCCTCGGTCGAGACGCACAGTTCGAGCGATTCGGGATACATCGAGGAGTAGCCCTTGGCCTTGAAGCTGAAACGGAAGTTGTCGCGGATATTGATCGCGGGGGTGATCAGCCATTTGTCTGACTTGGCCATCTGCGCTGAGAAGAATATGACTGACTTGTCGCCGGTGATTGCGGCGATAGCCTGGTCGGTCGGGAGCATCGCGGGAACGGTCTTGTAGGGGTTGAACACCATCGGGGCGATAGCGACGGGGTTAGTCCCGCTGCCGGAGCCGGGGAAGGAGACGATGTTGGTCTGCGAGCCGAGGCCGACGGGGTAGACGGGCTGTTTGTCGACATCGACGGAAATCCAGTCGCCGAACGAGCCGGTAGCGAAGTCGTCGTAATCCTCGAAGCTGTCGGTGAAGAGGAGTTCCTGGTTCCAGTTGACGGTTACGGAGCCGTCGTCGCCGCGGGTGGAGGTGATGTTGTAGGGGGTAATCACGCGGTCGGCGAGGCGTACGTCGATCGCGGCGTCTGCCGTGACGTTGATTTCGCGACGCACCGCCTCATATGCCCCTTCGGCTATCCCAAGTTCGTATTTACCGTGGGGGAGGTAGGGTATACGGGCTTTGCCGTCGGCGACGGTCAGCGCGATGGTGTTGGTGGTCGCGAGGTCGAGGAGGCTCATTTGAAGCCCTTCGGGCGAGAGCTTGCTGTCGGCGGTCACGTTGAAGGTAATGTCGGCGTACCCCTCTTCGGAAAGGTCTACGTTGACTTCGGTTGTGGCGCTCGAGGTCTGGAGATAGACGGCCTTGACCCCTACGGTATGCTGCCCGGCGGGAACGTCGGTCAGGAGGTAGGAGTAATCCTCGACGGTGGCTTTCTTAACGCCGTCGAGATAGATTTCAAACTTCTCGAAGCGGTTGTCGGGCGACTTGGCGACGCGGCGCGCGCGCTTGGCGGCCGCGGCGGCTTCGGGCTGCGGCTGGCCGACATATACGTCGTCGACCATCAGCATGAACGCTCCGTAGAGTTTAGTGTTGCTGATGTAGCGGATGGCGAACTTCACAGTCTGTCCGGCGTAGCGCTCCAGGTCGTAGACCATGTCGTGCCACCCCTTGTAGTCGACGCTCTCGTAGTTGCCGGTGTCGATTCTGGTGAAGTCGGAGGCCTGCGGGTTGTCGAGCTTGGTCGTAACATAGACCATGAAGCGTTCGTCGTAGCGGTCGGCTGCCTTGGCCTTGAAGGAGAGGATGTTCTCTGTGCCGACGGTGATGGCGGGGGTAATCAGCCAGTCGTCGTTGGCGTTGCCGGAGTTGGTGCGGATGAAGCCGATGTACTGCTGGCCGCTGTATGGGCGCAGGATCGGGTATTCATACCACCAGGTCGGGGTGACGGTCAGCGGGTTGATAACCTGGGCGTACTGCATGATGCCGCGGTTGGGATACGTGCCCGCGAGGGGGGCGGTTGCCTCGCCGTCGGCGTCTATGCCGGTCCATTCCCCGAAGTTCACGGCGAACGGCTCGTAGCTTTCAAAATCGTCGAAGAACGCTGGCTTCTCGCGGTTCCAGCTCAGGGCGATGTCGCGGCGCCCGGTGAAGGGGTCGCGGGTTGCCTCTGCGGTGAGGGCGAACGGGGCGCGGGTCTTCTCGGTGAGGTTTACGGTAACGGTTTTCTCCGTTTCACCTTCGGCCACGGCAAATGTCTCCTCGACGGTGTTGAAGCCGTTGCGCTCAATGCGGAGGAGGTGGTTGCCGGCGTAGACGTTGAGCGAACATTCGCCGTCGGCGTTCAGTTTCAGGGTGCCGTAGCCGAGGGAGTAGTCGGTCTGGGTAAGTTCTACGGGCTGCCCGGTCAGTATGTCGCCCTCTACCGTGTTTACCTTGACGGTAAGCCGCGTGTCGCGCTGCTGGGCGGCGGCGCCCGCGAAGAACAGCGCGGCCAGCAGGGTGAACAGTATTCTGGTTGTCTTCATCTGTCTTTTTGAGAGGGAAAGTCACCCAGGCTCCCGGCGGGAGGGTGGGTGACTTTCCGGGGTTAATCTTGATTATAAGTTACTTTGCGATAACCTTATTTCAGGATGCTGAAAGCCTTGGAGCCTTCGGCTTTAACAACGTAGAAGCCCTTGGCGAGGTTGTCGAGGGTGCGGGGACCGATGCCGGAAGCAACGAGCGCGCCGTTGATGTTGTAGACGTCAACGCGGGCGTCCTCGGCGATGCCGGCGGTCTCCTCGGCGTCGACGTTCTCGATGCCGGAGGCGTCGATAGTGAAGCCGCTAAAGGTGAAGTCGTCGAAGAAGGCGAGGTTCGAGGGGCTGTTGGTGGTGTGGCGCAGGGCGACGTAGATGCTCTGTCCGGCGTAGCTGGAGAGGTCAACCTCGTAGTGGTTCCAGTTGGAGCCTTCGAGGTAAGGCATCTCGGTAGCGCGCAGAACGGGGGTGAAGTCCTTGGTGTCGGTGTTTCCGGCTGTGCTTACCAGAACCGATACGCAGTGCTTGGCTTCGGGCAGCACGCTGTTGAGGCTCTCCCAGTTGCGGGCGTAGAAGTCAAACTTGGAGTCGGCGGAAGCGACAAGTTTGCGCGAGATAATCCAGTTGTCGGCGTTGACTGCCTGGCCGGAGGAACCTACGAGGGCGTGTTCGCCGGAGATAGGAGCCATCATGCCGTACATGCCGTGCTCCTTGGAGTCGCTCTCAACGGAGAACGCGCAGCGCTGGCCGTCGGCTGAGTAGTAAATCCAGTAGGAGGAGAAGGAGTAGCCTGGAGCCTTGTCGGCGTCAATCATGGTGAACTCCTCGTTCCATACGTAGTCGAGGGGGTTGGGCTCGAAGGAGAAGTAGAAGGTGCCCTGCGGGAGAGCCTCGCCTTCTACGGGGAGGGTAGCGGTGTGGCCCCCTTCAAACTCGACGGTCAGAGCGTCCTCGACCTTGGCAGCGGTCTGGAGGGCGTTGAACTCTACGGAGAAGGTGGTAGCGGAACCTGCGGCGAGCTTGTCACCGGCCTTCAGCGAGGTTGTGAAGTTGGGGGTCGCGAAGGTAGCGCTCTTGACGGTCAGCTCGTTGCTGCCCTGGTTGAAGATGGTCAGGATGTCGCCGGAGCTTGCGCCCTTTTCGAAGTTGACCTTGCCGGCGTTCCAGCCCGAGCGGTTGAACGCGGCGTAGTCACCCTTGGCTTCCTCGATTACGATGTGGGTCACAGAACCCCCTTCGTCCTTGCCGCTGTAGCTCTTGTGAACCCAGCGGAACTGAACCTTCTTACCGGCGTATGCCGAGAGGTCGTGGCGCTCGTTGATCCAGTATTTGTTGTCACCATCGTCGAAGTGTTTTTCGGAGATGGTGCTGAGGGTTGTCCATTCGCCGTCGGCGTAGATTTCAAAGAGCAGTTCGCTGACTCCGTTGTTGGGAACGACGTTGTTCTTCTGAACCTTGCCGGTGGGGTCGACAACGAGCGACGCGGGGTGCTCGTCGCCCCAGATGAAGGAGATGCTCATCGGCTTGTCGGCCGGGAGGTTGACATCGGGGGTGCGCATGTCGTTGGAATCGCCGGCATTAAGCCAGATGGAGCAAGCCACTCCGTAGCTCTTGCCGTCGTTTTCGTACTTCTTGAGGCTGTTGATGCTCCAGGTGCGGTTATAGGCGCTGGAGGGGGTGCTGAACCATCCGAGGGGGATGTCATCGCCGTTGTCGGTGAAGTTCTGCTCGTAGGGGAAGGTGTCGATTGACGCGTCTTTCTGAGTAGTGAAAACCCAGGTGGAAACGCCTGTCGCGTCACCCTTGCTGTTGTAAGGAACGACCTTCCACATATAGCGGGTTTCCGCTTCGAGGTCGGGGAGGGAGAAGGTCAGAGCGGCGCCGAGGTCCTGGCCGTTAACCAGTTCGTTGCAGGCAGAAGTGGTGCCTACGAAGAGCTTGTAGCCGGTCGCGAACTGGGCGGGAGCCCAGGAGAGGACTACCCCCTTGGGGTAAACCTCGGTGGTGCCGGGTTTGGGAGTGGGATCGGAAGCTACAGCGGGAACGCCGTCAGAGCCGAACACTTTCGGAAGCACTACGCGGTCGAGGAAGAAGGCCGAGTGATCGAATGCGCCCTCGTCGTCGGACTCGACTGCGGGATAGTACCAGCGGACATAGCTGTTGTCGGAACCTCCCTGGAGCTGGACTGTTTCGGTCAGCATCTGGTTGAGGCCGTTCTGGTAGTCGGAGTTCCAGACTTTCTTCCAGGTGTTACCGCCGTCGTATGAAGCCTGAAGCTCAATGTCATATTCGGGCGCGGTTTCGCCGTCGTAGGAGTTGAAATATGTAAACGATACCGAGCCGCCCTCGAGCAGGTCCAGGCGGGGCGAGCGGAGCCAGGTAGCGCCGAAGTCGCCCGCCTGGTATGCGCAGTGGTCACCCTCGAACGCGTTGGTGTTCCATCCCCAGCCGCTGTTTGCCCATCCGGCGGGCGGGAAGAATGTCTCGAAGGTCTCGAGTGTCGCGCCTTCGGGAAGAACCTGCTTGGAGGCGGTGATGTCGATTGTCACGTCGCCGCCGGTGGTGTGGAGCACTACCTGTCCCGTCGTCGGGGAGGTAAGGGAGGCGGTGTACGCGATGTTGAACATCACGCTCTGGTAGGCCAGCAGGTTGACGTTGGCGGGGTTCAGAGTGGTGGTCACTCCGGCGGGGCAGTCGATACCGGTGATGCGGAGGCCGTCCTTACCGGCGTTTGTCAGAGTGATTACGTCGGAGTAAATCTTCTCGCCGATATACATGGCGGGGAACGCGAAGCGGTCGAGCGACAGCGAGGCTACCGGCCCGGTCGCGGGAGTGAACTTCTTGACGGAAACATCGTCGAGGTAAACGATGTTGGAGCTCTCGTTGAACATCTTGTAGACGAAGGCGAGCTTAACCTTCTCACCCTTGAAGTCGCTGAGGTCGACTTTCGCGGTGCGGGGTGCCCAGTCTTCGATGGGGAAGCCACTGATGCCGCTTTCGCGGAGCATCTTTTCGTTCTGTATGGAGAATATGGTTTCGGCGCCCGCGAGATTGTCACCCTCTACGACGCGTACCTGGATGTCGTAGCGGCTTTTCTCGTTGCAGTTGGCCGGGCTTACCTTGAATGTGAACTGGAGCTGGTATGTGTCGTTGAGGTCGAGTTCCGGGGTTAGGAGGACTTCCTCGCGGGGGCCGCCTCCGTCGGTCGGGTTGATTGATAGAGGGCCGTCAACCGCGGCGCAGCACGCCCCGGAGATTGTGGGCCCGGATTTAGAGGTGGGATCGGAGTAGTAGTTGTGCCAGGTGTACTTCTGGTTGGTACCCTTGTAACTGTTGACAGTAGTCCATCCGGCTCCCGCTGTGATTGGCTGGGGAGAGCTGCCGGTGTTGCCCGTCTCGAACCCTTCGTCGAGAATCGTCTGCGCCTGGGCGCCTGCGGCGAATGTCAGGGCGATGATTGGCAGGTAGTACTTCTTCATTGGTTTAATATTAGGTGATAAATCTAAATGATTTTTAGTGATAAATATAATTATTTATTGCCTGAAAAAATTTATTGGCACAATGAGTCTGTATCAATTCGCAAATATACACAAAAATACTTAATATAACACCCTTTTCAGCTTTTTTAGTGATTTATGCTATTCTTTGGTGAAAATAGTGAATAGTGAAAGGGGGAGGGTGAAAGGTGAGGGAGATACTGACGGAGCGCCCGTAAGGCGCGGGTCCGTGAGTAACACCGTGTCGAGCCTCGGAGAGGCTAGGCGCGGTGGAAGGCGCGGCAACAACAAGGCGAAGCGCCCGGAGGGCGCGAGTCTGTGGTAATGTAGTATATACAAGACGGACTTGTGGACCCCTCTACCACGGATCCGCGCCCTCCGGGCGCTCTGCTGAGGGGGGACCGCATTGCTTCCACCGCGCCTCGCCTCTCCGAGGCTCGACACGGTGTTACTCACGGACCCGCACCCTCTGGGCGCTCCGTTGAAGGAAGCGGTTACTTTACCCGTCTTGGTCGCTATGACGGTATCTCCTTCACTTTTCACTCTTCACTCCCTACCATAAATGACAAGCCCGCGAGGGATGCTCGCGGGCTTGTTGTTTATGGGTGAGGGGGGATTACTTCACAAGGACTTTCTTGCCGTTGACGATGTAGACACCGCCGCGGACGGGGTTCTTGACGCGGATACCCTGGAGGTTGTAAATCTCGGCGTTTTCGTCGAAGTCGGCGGCGACGCCTTCAATCCCGGTGTAGTCGGTCAGGATGTCGAAGTGGAGGTTCTGCAGCTCGCGGCCTTCGCGCTGCTTGACGTAAGCGCGGAACGCGGGAAGCGTCTCGGCTGCGGCGTCGTTGTCAACGAAGCTCAGGCCGTGGGTAGCGGCAGCGGTGGTCGCGATGTAGTTGTCGGCGGTCAGGAAGAACATGCCGTCGGTAACTGCCATAGGAGCGTAGGTCGCGGTGAAGTTGACAGCGTAGTGGGCTACCGAGGGGGTGTCGGCGACAACCGCGCGGCCCTTGACCTTGAAGGGGGCGGGAGCCTCGGCGAGTTCCAGCAGGTAGGGTACGCCGGCTTCCATGCCGTCGGTCTTCGCGAAGAAGTGGGCGGTGGCGTCGATTTCGCCGTCAACGCTTACGAACTCGTAAACCTTGGCGTCCTCGCCGAAGATGGCTGCAACCTCGTCGGAAGTAAGGGCAACCGGGAGGGCGATGGCGTTGAAGCCGGGCTTCAGGCCGAGGTTGATCTTAACGAGCGCGCTTTCGATCGCGGTCACGCCGTTGGTCTCGTCGTTGAGGTTAGCTACCTCGTAGAGGGTGAAGTCGGTGGTCTTCGACTCGGGGAACTCTACGGCGTCGGCGTAGTCCTCCTTGCCGTCCTTGGTGACGATTACGTCGTAGGTGCGGCTCGACTGGATCACGTTAACGTTGTAAGCGCCGGTAGCGTCGGTAGTGCCTTCGTACTGGATGTTGTCGCCGTCGGTGCTGACGAGCGTAACGGTAGCGCCTTCTGCGGCGTTACCCTCGGTGTCGGTAACGTTACCCGAAATCGAAATCGGGGTTACGGCAAGGCTGATGTGCAGAACCGGGAGGGCCTGTTCGTTTATGGCAGACCATGCGCCGGTGAACACGTCCTTAGTGCCGTCGTTTTTGTGCGCGAAGATGTTCTTCTTGGTTTGCGAAGACTCTATCGCGAACATGCTGTTGCCGGCATCGGAAGACCAGCTCGAACGGACAAACAGGCGGAGCGACTTGCCGGCTTCGTAAACTTGCGGTTCGGGGAAGTTGATTACCAGCATCTCTACTAAGTCGCCGTCGCCGCCTACATTGGGCCATTCGTAGGCCGCCTGGTCGACAACCTGGGTCATGCCGGAGTAGTCAAAAGCATCGTTAGAGGAGGGACGAGTCAGCTCGGTGTCGTCGGTCCACTGGTAATATAACTTGAAGTCAGAAGAATATCCGGATTTCTTCATATAGCCCTTCATCGCGATTTTGACGATTTTCTCGCCGCCGTTGAGACCGAGCTCGGCAGGGGTGTAAAGGGCTACTGATTCGCTGTTCTTGTAATAGAGGTTGAGCGGGATATTGTTGCTGGTACCGCTCGGAGTTCCGACAACGATTTCGCTCGACAGGGTTTCTTCTGCGAAGGTAACGTCCTGAGGCTCGGTGGCAAGCACGAAATCGCCAGCCTTGAATTCAAGGTAAACAGGGAATGTGCCGACCTTGGGCGAGCGGAACGGGATGTCGAAGGATGTTGTCGGAGCGTTGGCCTTGTTGACAGTAGGAATCTCCTGGTAACCTTCAATAGTCTGCGGCTCGCCGTTTACATAGGCAGTGAGGGTGAACGTGCCTTCTGCCTCTGGCTTGATGCCGAAGTTGCGGAACGAAATTGTAGCGGTTTCCAGGGTGTTCTGAACGCCGTTCGCGGGAATCAGCGAACCCGCAATCTGCAAATCATGGCTGAAGGGTGCCAGGGTGAGACCGTAAAGGTCATTGATGTAGGCGCGCTCGCGCATCTCGAAACCGATAAAGAAGTCCCCGGCTTCGGGAAGAGCAACGGTATAGGTCGTGAAGCTTTCAGTAAGTTGCGGCTTGGTTTCGTCAGAGTAGTCGTATTCGGCAAGAAGAGTACGCTGTGTGTCATCAGACAGTGCTTCGCGAGTTGCCGCATAGTATACGCGCAGTATCGACTTGTTCCAGGTATTAGGTAGCCATTTAGCGTCAAACGCGAGAGTCTCCCCGGCGGTTGCGATATGCATCTTCGGAGTAATGAACATATTGTCGGAGGTCGAAGCACTGTAGACACATACATCCGGTGCGGAGTAGGATCCCGTGTTTGTCAGGCTGACATTCGATTGCGCGATGGAGCCGGCGGGGAATACGCCGCTGGAGGTGCCGTCGTCAAACGTGACGTACCACTTGTTCGGGTCGAGCATTATGGCCTTGACGGGGAGTGTGAAAGTCGCGTCGGCGCCGGTCGCGTCAACATAGACGATTTCGAGGTTCCCTTCGTAGGTACCGGCCGCATCGGCTGTCAGCACGATGTCGACTGCCTGGCGCTCTTTGGAGGCCACGGTGGCAGCCCCTGCGGGCTGGGCTTCGGCTCCTTCCTCTGCCGCGGGGAAGAGGGCTGTGAATCCGGCGGGAACGGTTATGCTCTTGACGGTCAGCGGAGCGGTACCCCAGTTGTGGATTTCAAACTGCTGGGTCAGGCCTGAGGTATTTGTCTTGCCGAAGTCAATCGCGGTCTTGCGGTTGTCAGGCTTGCTGTATGGCCCGGAGTAAGTCCCTTTGTCAAAGAATACGAACTCGGGCTGGTGCTCGATTGTAATCTCCTTGACGGGGGACTGGAAGGAAGCAGTGCCGTCGGTGAAGGTCAGCTTGAAGTATGTGCTGAGGGTGGTGGTGGCAGTGACCTCGGGAGTCCACTTGGCGTTGAACTGCGTCTCGCGGGTGGCGGAGGTGTAAAGACCGACAGTGTTCACGTTGGCCTTGACCTCTCCGTTGACGTAGTATTTAACGGTGTAATCAGACGGGTCGGCATCGGACAGCGGGATGATGGTAAGGGTCGCAGTCTGCTCGTTGCCAGACTGGGCGATCTCTTTCTGGTTTACATTTTTAATATACACGTCATGGGGCACATCGACTTTTTCGAGACCTACCACATTGTCGAGGCGCATGCCGAAGATGGCAAAAGCAACGTAGTAATCGCCAGCCTCGGCAAAGGTGATGCTCTCTTTGTGCCAAGCGGAGTCGCCCATATCGGAAGGAGTGTAGGTGGCGACAGGTTCGCCCCAGTTCTGGCGGTCAGTCGAGATATACACCTTCATAGAATAAGTGCTGTTCGTGCCGTCGCGGGCTACGTCGAATGTCAAGGCATCCCCTGCCTGGGCACGGAGCTTCGGGGTGATGAACTTGTTGTTCTCCGTCTGATAGCCGCTGGTGGTGTACGATTTTAGGTATATGTCGTAAACTCCGTTGCTGTACCTATAATCGCTTCTGATGCCTCCTTCGGCCACGGAGCCAAGGGGATACTGTACGCTCTGGCCGGTATCTGCCGAGTCGAAGGTGGTAGACCAGGTGTTGGCGCCGAGAACTGTGCCGGAGAGAGCGAGTGTGTAGGTCGCTTCCTCAAGGTTTTTGTCGAGGTAGATAATCTTAATGTCGCCGGAGTAGCTGCCGGGGGTGGTAGCGGGAAGGGTGACAGTCACTGCTTTCCTCGTTTTCCTGGGAACGCTGAACTCGCCCTCTACAAGCGCGCCCTCCGTCTCTCCTTCAGCGGGGAACTCGCGTACAACGCAGGTGAAACCTTCGGGAACGGTTATACTCTTGATGGTCAGAGGGGCTGCACCATCGTTGAAGATTTCAAACTCCTTGGAGGTGTCCTCGGTCACCATGCCGAGATTAATCGCGCTCGCCAGGGAGTTGGTGTCCCTTGAACCGGCCTCGCGGAACAGGAGTTTCGGCTCATATGCCCGGTAGTGTGACTGGGCGCGGGTCAGGACGCTTCCCATCATGTTCTCGCGTACATTCATATTGATGTAGCGGTAGGAGCTGGGCCATTCTGTCGCCGGCACAAGCGCTTCTACGACGAACGGCTCAGAGGTCGCGCCGACAGCGAGGTCTTGGGTGATATTGGTAGTGCCGTAAACCGTATTGGTAGAACCGTTGATGATGGAGACGGAATAGTTCTCGTCGCCTACGGCGAAGTCAACCTCGCCGTCGTTCTTTACGGTCACGGTATACTGCACCAGCACCTTCCCGGGCTCCGTTCCTTCGGGAGTCACGGTGTAGGGCTGCTGGTACCAGTAGATGGTGCCGGTTGCTCCGTTGCCGACATAATCGACGGCTTCGGCTAAGGGAACCGCGGAGACGACCTGGAGGCTCTTTTCCAGCTCGCGTTCTGCGGAGGCGGCGGTGAAATCGTCAATCGCAGCCTCGCTGATGCGGAATCCGATGCGCTGGGATGTCTCCAATGGAGTCGTCAGGGACACTGTGTTCCACGTTGATCTCGATAGCTCAGTGCTGTCAAAACGTTGCAGGCGAGTTCCTAAACTGCCGTCCTCGTTGACTGTGTAGACCTCGATGTAGCCGTAACTGCCGATTAGTTTCCCGGCGAACGATATTTCACCGCTTACCATCGGGGTGACAATGATGTCCTTGACGGCGTACCAGTCATACTCGGAGTCTTGGAGTTCCTGTTTGCTGCAGCGGAGGCATCCGGTTCCGTCGACGCCTCCTGTACTATCATAATAGTACGACACGTACTCGTTGTCAACGCCTTCGACTATGTGCCGCCAGTTGGGGGCCACGCGGAAAGCATGGTCAACGGTCGCGATCGGCGTGTTGAAGTCGAGCGTGTAGGGGCTTTCGGTATAAGCCAGCGCCTGTTGCGGGAGCGCCGCGGCCAAACCGAGCGCCGCCAGCAGGAGTTTTGCTTTTTTCATACGCAAGATTTGATTGATTAGCAGAGCTTCGGGTAAATCTTTCCCGTCAAGATGAAAAAATTTGCGACTCAGCTCTTTGGTTATAAATTTGGATTGATTAAAACTGCATATTATGCTTCGAGGCGGCATAAATATTCCATTGTTTCGCATAAAACGACTATAACTCCTCGAATTTTGCAAAGATATAAATATTTTCGCAAATTCCAACACTTACCCTCCCTAATTTTTTCTCCTTTAACCTTTTCGCCTCGACCATACTGCGAGGGGGGCGCCCCGTCGCCTTTATACTATACATATCCTATATATTATAGGACCTCTTCGAGGCCCATACCGGCTTAACTGACAGGACACCGCATCTTCGCGGCTCCGCCGCTCGATACGGTGCTGTAATTACAGCGCGGCTCCGCCGCTCCCTTATTGCCGGGTTTGTGGGTTTGTGTAGCCTGAAGGTGCGGGATTATTCGGGGCGGAAGGGGAGGTGGGCGCGGATGGCGGCGGCGACGAGGGCGGGTTCGTAACCGCGCGAGAGGCCGAAGCGGTAGAGCTTGGTGCGCCCCTCGTAGGTGTCCCCCTCCTTTATGGAGCGGGCCTTGGCGGCGAGGGCGTCGAGCATGGCCGAGCGGTATTCATCTTCGTCAAGCTCTTCGGCGGCCGCGGCGATGTCGGCGGAGGAGATTCGTTTGAGGCGCAGGGCGGCCTCGATTTTGCGCCGTCCCCAGCGGGCGTAGAGGGCCTTGTCGCGGGTGAAGGCCGCGGCGAAACGGGAGTCGTCGAAATAGCGCCCGCGTTCGAGGCGCTCCAGGATTCTGTCGCGGTCGGAAGGGGAGATTCCCCACAGGCGCAGCTTCTGCTCCAGCTCGTAGCGGCAGCGCTCGGCGCGGGCGCAGAGGGTTTCCAGGCGGCTAAGGGCCATTTCGGGGGATACGGTTTTTGCCTTCAACGGTTTATTGTTTATGGGTTACGGGGAGGCCGCTCGCTTACGCTCGCTCCACAGAACGGAGTCACTTCCGGCGGCAGAGGGCGGTTGCAGGGCCGCGGAGTTGCCGGTCAGAGGGGATTACGGGAGATTACGGCGAAGCGGGGACGGGAGGAGCTGTCGGGGAGGATGAGGGGGGAGGCGAAGCCGAGGTTGACGGCGAGGCGCGAGAGTTCGGCGGCGTAGAGGGGGTTGATTTCAAAGTATATGCGGCCGGAGGGCGCGAGAGTGGTGTCGGCGTAGCGAAGTATGGCGCGGTAGAAGAGGAGCGGGTCGCTGTCGGGCACGAAGAGCGCCGACGCGGGTTCGTGGTCGAGGACGTTCCGCTCCATCGAGGCGCGCTCGCTGTCGGCGATATAAGGCGGATTGCTGACGATTATGTCGTAGCGTTCAGGGCCGGGAACGGCCCGCAGTATGTCCTCCTCTACGAAGTTGACGGGGGCTTTCAGCGCTGCGGCGTTGGCGCGGGCTACGGCCAGCGCCTCCGGGCTGATGTCTATGGCTGTTACCTCGGGGAACGGTAGGAAGCGGCGGAGGGCGATCGCTATGCACCCGGAACCGGTACCGATGTCGAGTACCCGGAGGTCCTTCGTCTCGCCGTACTCTTTTATAATAAGGTCTACGAGTTCGGCGGTCTCGGGGCGCGGGATGAGGGTCGCGGGGGTTACCTTGAAGTTCATCCCGTAGAAGCGAGCGGTGCCGAAGATGTACTGCACCGGCTCCCCGGCGGCGACCCTGCTGGCGGCTTCGAGCGCCTTGTCGGCGGTGAAAGCGCTGACGGGGTCCCCGTCGCGGATCGCGAGCTGGGTAAGGTCCCATCCCTTGAGGTCATACATAATCTCCCGGGCAATCGCCGCTGCCTCCTGCTCTCCCGTTTCCGGAGCGATTATTGCGCGCATCCGGCGCAGGAGCGCGTTAAGGGTCATTTCGTCCTCCATACGCTTATTCCAGGGTGATAAGGTGGTCGTAGGGGAAGTCGCGGACGGCGCGGGTGCCGACGACGCTGTCCCACAGCATCGGGGAGACCCCTCCGCCGGGGCGTTTGACGGTGATGTTCACCTCTGTCAGTAGCTCTCCGGCGGCTATGTCGCGGGCGGCGACGATGCTCTTGCGGGCTACCTCGATATTAGGGCGCTCCGAGGGGCTGACGCGCTTTTCCGGGGAGCCGAGCGCCTGTTCGATGTTGCGTATGGCCTTTACCATCGCCGCTAACTCTGCGGGGTCGAGCGACGCGCGGTGGTCAGGGCCGGGGAGGGTCTTGTCGAGGGTGAAATGCTTCTCGATAATCCCCGCGCCGAGGGCCGCGGCGGCTACGGGCACTTCGATGCCGACGGTATGGTCGCTGTAACCGACTGTTCCGGCTCCGAGGGAGCGCAGAGCGTCCATCGCGCGGAGGTTGACGTCGCGCATCGGGGTGGGATACTGGGTGTTGCAGTGAAGGAGGCCGACCATCCGGCGGGGCGTTCCCGCCTGTTCGAGCACCCGCAGCGTGGCTTCCACCTCCGGGAGTTCCGACATCCCGGTCGAGAGTATTACCGGCTGGCGGAGCGCTCCGATTTTGCGGAGATAGGGGAGGTTGGTGATTTCCCCGGAGGGGATTTTCCAAAAGTCCATTCCCAGCGGCGCGAGGCAGTCGATCGAGCGGAGGTCGAAGGGGGTTGACATGAAACGGATCCCCCGGCGGTCACACTCTGCGGCGAGCGGGGCGTAGTCGTCGAGCCGCAGGTGGATTTTGCGACACATCTCCAACTGGCTCTCCTCGGCGCCGGTGGTCTCCTTCTGGTATTCGGCCTTCGGGGCTACGGAGGATATTACCAGCTCGGGGACAGCGGTCTGGAACTTCACATAGTCGGCCCCGGCCTCTGCGGCGGCCGCGACCATTTCGACAGCCCGGCCGTAGTCGCCGTTATGGTTGACCCCGGCCTCGGCGATTATAATCACCTTCCCCGCAGGGAACAGTTCGTTTTCAGAAATCATATCAAATGGTAAAAGGTGAAGGGATAAGGGTGAAGGAGACACTTAATAAACTATAATGATTATCCTCTTTTTGCTCTATGTAGACAATTGGCCGGAGGCCATAAATCTTGTTAACCCCGGGCATCGCCCGGGGTATAGAGCGCCCACTTGGGTTGCCCCGGAGGGGGTATACTTCCAACTATACAGTGCGTAATCGGTCCACCCCCTCCGGGGCAATCATCCATCCGTCCTCTCACCCCGGGCATCGCCCGGGGTTAACAAGATTTATGGCCTCCGGCCATACCAATTGGGGGCAATAGAGAATATTCATTAAAACTATTATCTTCACTCAGGCGAAGCCTGATTTTCACTTTTCACTTAGTTCACTTCAACTTGAGCTTGCGAAAGTTGAATTAGTTAGGGACGGAAGACGACTTCCTGCATGTAGCGGCAGATTTTGACATCACCATGCCAGTCGTCGCAGATTCCGGGACGCAGGCCGAGGAGGTCGGAGAGTATCATCAACGGCAGGTCGGCCCCGGCGTGTACGGAGCAGACGGCTCCCCCTCCGAGGCGCGGGTTGATTTCCATCAGCATCAGTCGCCCGTCGGTGGTGTCGCGGAGCATCTGGACCGTCACCGGGCCGCGCAGGCCTGTCTGGGCCAGTGTTTTCCGGGCGAGTTCCTCGACCTCCTTGTCGCGGAACGTAACGGTCGAGGAGACCTCCCCTCCGACGACTACGAGGCGGCGTCGCGGCACGGCGCAGAGGATTGTCCCGTCGTCGCGGCGGACGTAGCAGTCTACCGTGTATTCCTCCCGCTTGGCGACATATTCCTGTATCAGATAGTCCTCCTGGTTGGGGATGTCGGCCAGTTCCGTCGGGCGGTGGAGAATCATTATTCCCTGCGATGCGGAGCCGAAACGTGGTTTAGCGATCATCGGGAAGAAGGCACCGCGCATCGGGTAATCCTTCGGCACAGGGAGCTTCGCGGCGAGGAAGAGGGCGTTGGCCTCCACCTTGTCGAATATTCGGGCCACTTCGGCGGGGTCGGTATGGGTGGCGGCGCGCACCACTCCATTGTCGGAGCGGCGGAAGCCGTCGAGCTTTGCGGCGACCTCTACCGCGGGGTCGACGAAGGGCACGACGATGTCGATTCCCCGGCTGTCGCAGACGCGGCGCAGGTCATCCATCAGCGCCGGGTCGCTCCAGCGCAGTCCGGGTAGGATTTCGGCTATTTCGGCAAGTGGTACCTCGCGGTCAAGCTCATAGCTGTAAAGTTCCCCGCGGAAACCGAGCCGTGCGGCCGCTGAGAGGAACATACGTCCGATCGAAACGCGCTTGGCTCCCCCTAAAAACAGGATTCTCAACGGTTTCTGACGTACTTCCCCGCGGTTTTCCATCGCCTCTTCCTCGGCGAACGGGTTAGGGATGTCTTCGGGAGCGAGCGCTTCCGAATGAGGTTTGCTTTCAGCTATCATCGGTTGTAGATGTTTGATTTATAGCGCGCCAGGTTTGCCGGATCGGTAAACCAGGCTATCGTGCGGCGCAGGCCCTCGCGGATGTCGACCTGCGGGCGCCAGGGGGTCGCGGCGGTGATTTTGGAGTTGTCGCCGCAGAGGCGGAACACCTCGCTCTTGCCGGGGCGCAGACGCTGCGGGTCAACGACGTAGCGGGTTTCGGGCGCGTCCATCAGCTCGGCGATGAGCTTCAGGGTGTCGGCCATGGTGATTTCGGTGCCGGTAGAGATATTGAACACATCCCCCTCGATTCCGTCGGTTTCGGCCAGCGCGAGGAAACCGCGGCAGGTATCCCCGACGTAGTTGAAATCGCGTGTCGGGGTAAGGTCGCCGACCTTTATTTCCCGCTCGCCGTTGGCAATCTGGGAGATAATCGTCGGGATAATCGCGCGGGCGCTCTGCCGCGGACCGTAGGCGTTGAAGGGGCGGGCGGTGACTACCGGGAGCCCGAAGGCGTTGTAGAAGCTCTTCGCGATCGCGTCGGCCCCGATTTTAGTCGCGGAGTAGGGGGACTGGGGCTGGAGGGGATGCTTCTCGTCAATCGGGACGTAGCGGGCGGTCCCGTAGACCTCCGAGGTGGAGGTGACAATCAGGCGGTCAACCCCCTTGTCGCGGGCTGCCTGGCAGATGTTGAGGGTGCCGTTGATATTGGTATCGACGTAGCTTTCCGGGGCCTCGTAGCTGTAGGGAATCGCGATCAGCGCCGCGAGGTGGAATATGGTGTCCACCCCTTCGGCGATTCGGCGGCAGTATGCCGCGTCGCGCACGTCGCCGCAGACGATTTCCAGCCCGTCGTGCTTGATGCCTTCGAGCCATCCCCAGTCGTTGAACGAGTTATACTGGCTCAGAGCCCTTACCTCGATTCCGCGGGATAGAAGCTCGTCAACGAGGTGCGAGCCGATGAATCCGTCGGCTCCCGTAACCAACGCTTTCTTTATGTTTCTTGCCATATTCAATTCATATAAGGTGAAGGGTGAAGGGTCAGCCCCATTTGCGGAGCGTGTAGACTACCTGCCTGCCGTCTGATGTGACATATTCGAGCCGCATCTCCCTGGAACTTTCCGAGAGGATTTTCAGGCGTATGCCGGCTGTCTGGGCCGGAAGGAGGAGGACTTCGGGTGGGGTGTAGCGGAATGTCCCCTGGTCGTCCGAGAAGTTGGTGTCTATTATTATGTAGCCGTCCTCCTCGCTCCAGGAGGTGAACACCATCTGCGGTTCGCCGGTTGGCGGGTTGACGGGGATTCCGTGGTCGTAGAACATATAGGTGAAGGTCAGCGACCCGTGCTGGAACCCCCAGAAGATGTTCCCCTGATACTCGGGATTAGGCTCCCCGTCGATAGTCATAGCGGTCTGTTTCCAGGATCCGAATTTGGAGCCGATGTCGCCGTTGTTGTGGGTGCAGCCGCCCAGGAGGGCGGCGAGCATGGCAGCCATTATTACAAGGCTTCGGAGTATGGTCTTGTTCATTTTTTACCGAATGTGAAAGTTCCCGAATAGCGCACCGCGAGGAGCGCGCCGAAATGGTCGCCGAACATCGAGCCTTTGTCCCCGGCGAGCTGGAGGGCGACCTCCAGCCCTTTGACGGAGGTGGGGCGGTATTTCCCTTCCACCATCACCGAGGTGGAACTTGTCGGCTCGAGCAGGGGTGTGAACGGCGTGCCCCATCCCTTGCGGTAGCCTCCCAGGGCGCGGTAGGCCCACTGTCCACCGGGGGCTTCCCCCTCGATGCCGACATGGAACCCGCGCACGCGGTTGTTGAGGAATTGCAGACAGCCGTTGGTGTTGTAAATCGGGGAGGGGATGAAGGGGGTGCCGAGCGACATACCGTAATTGGCGAATGAGTTGTACTCGAAATTGTTGTAATAGTCGTCCGCGCCGGTCGACTCGCTTCCTTTGGTCGTTCCGGGAAAGTCGTCGGGGTCCCAGTGGTTGGGGCCGCTCTGGTTTGTGAGGTCGATGTACTCGACAACCGCGCCACTGACCCATCCGGGAGCCGCGGCCTTGTATTCCAGGCCCCAAAGGCCGTCGAAACCGTTCATGAAGCCGATGCCGGAGCCGTTTTCAAAGGGTTTTTGCAGGTAGGCCCTCAGCGTCGCGTTGTTTCTCAGACGGTAGCGGAAAAAGATGTCCCACGAACCGAGAGAGCTTCCGGCGTAGTATTCGGCTCCGCCGTCGGTCGGCACGAGCATCTTCAGGAACATTTTCGGGCCGCGCGACAGATGGGTCACGTTGGTGACCTCCCCCTTCTCATAGGTGGCTGTCGTTCCGCCGAAGAATCCGGCCGACTGCATGCCGACTGTCACCGAGAAGGGCATCGACGGCTTGGTGCGGAAATAGAGGCGTTTGTAGGTGTAGAGCGCCCCGGTGTTGATGTGGTAGTTGTAGTAGTTGTAACGCTTCTCGTTATACTTGTTGTCCATCATCTTCCCGTAGGAGATTTCGCCCTGGAGCTGTACCCATCCGTTGATCCAGGGGATGTCGGTGAAGTCGAGGAATCCGGCGCGTACCTCGGGGATAGGGCGGGCGTTGGCGCTGTGGGTCATGTCGCCGCTCGACAGCGAGTTGTCAAGCAGCGCCGAGCCGCGCTCCTTCATGCCGACCGACAGGAACAGCGAGCGGTATTTCACTTCTCCGTAGAGCTGTTGCACCCATGCCGCGGCGGGTTGTTCGGGGTTCCAGTCCCACGGATTCATTCCTGCCTCTTCCATCCCGGCCCGGTATCCGAGATAGTCGGTAGAGCTGCCGTAGCCGCCGATGAAGTCGGCTCCGAAGCCGTAGGAGAAACGCTTCGAGCGGTCGATATCGCGGCTGACCCCGATGCGGAGCAGGGCGTTGCCGCTCTGAGTGACGGTGCCGTAGCGGTTGGCCGACATATAGTAGGGGGCGAAATTTCCCCCGCCGAATGAGCCGAGCAGGCCTCCGTGGTAGTCCACGGAGTATTCGGCGCTGGCGGTTCCCGCGGCGAGCAGGGCCGCTATGGCCAGGAGCCGTGATTTATTGCGGATAGGTGTCATCGTATCTGAAAGTCTCGATGTGGCGTTGTTTCTTCTCCTCGAAAATGTCGTCGATAGTCAGGAAGATGCCGGTTTCCTCCACGTCGCCGAACTCGTCGTTGATTGCCGTACCGAAAATCTTCATTGTCGGCGAGAGGGTCATGTAGGCGTTGACAAGGGGTGGTATGTTTATGCCGTGGCGGCGGATTTCGCCGTTGAGGGTGATATAGTCGTCGTGAAAGTTGTCGCTGTTGAGAATCTCGGCGAAACGGGCGGTGTCGGGGCGCGTCTCGAGGGGATGGAAGGGACGGGCCAGGTTTTCCGGATCGGGGAAATGCTTGTTCAGGAAGTAGAGCAGCAGGTCGCGGCATTCGCGCTCGTAGCTGGGGTACATCGTGAACTTCCCGAAGAGGTATTTGATTTCGGGATGGAGCACTGTCAGTGCCCCCAGGCCGTCCCAAAGGTTGTCAAGGGCGAAAATCGCCTTGGCTCCGACGCGGGTCGACTGGTATTCGAGCCTCACGAAGGAACGCCCCAGTTCGATTGTCTGCGGAAGCATCTCCTTGATGAAGCGCTCGGAGAAGTCAAACATGTGGGAGGTCGCGATGCGGGGACGGCCGTCGGGGGTAAACCGTATGTCTTTGCCGAGGATGAAGCGGTAGCCCCCGGTGATGATTCTCTCCTGCGGGCTCCATACGACGAGCTGGCGGCAGGGAGGATCCATCAGGTCGTACTGGTCTATGTCACATTCCTTGCCTGTCCCGCCTCCGGCCGTGCGGAACGCGATTTCGCGGAGGCGGCCGATCTCGCGCATTACCGCGGGAGCCTCGCGGCCGTCGATTATGTAGATTTCGTTGCCCCCCTTGTTGGTCTGCCTCAGGAAACGTCCTTCCGACAGCTCTTTCTCGATAAGTTCGGTTTCAACGGGGGGTATTATGGGTTCTGCCATAAGTTAATGGGGTGTGGATTCAAGATTGATCGGGGGATTGACTGAGTCGTCGTCGAGCAGGTAGGTCAGCGAGCGTATCGAGTTGGCCGACCCTTGCGCGTCCTTTCCTCCGGCCACGGAGTTCCAGGGAATCCGGGCGCCGACGGTTATCGTGAACCGTTTGCCCCGGGCTTTGAATACCTCCTGCGGAAGATAGACCATCTCGATGTTGAATGGTATGCGGAGGAGTTTGCGGTTTCGGGCAACCTTGTAGAAGTGGTCGGAGTTCTGTCCGCTGAAATGGAGGGGCATTATGTCGCGGTGGTGCTGTATGGCCTTGTTGACGAACATCTTGTGCCATTTGAGGTCGGCTACCGTATTCACGCGCTTCCCCATATACGACGACTTGTGGAGCCTGGAGCACAGCCCTGCCGGGAAGATTATTACCGGGTCGTTTCCAGCGAAGGCTTCCTCTATGGCCGCTGCCGCGCGGCGCGACTGCGCCCCGTGCTTGTTAATCGGGAGAAAGACGTCGTTAAGGGGCTTGATTGCCATCAGCAGGTCGTTGACGATAAACCAGATCTGTCCCCCGAAATGGTTTTGCAGGACATCAATCAGCGCCATGCCGTCAAGTCCGCCGAGAGGATGGTTGGAAACGAAGACCACCCGCCGGTCCTCCTTCGCCGGGAGGCGCTCGGCGTTTCTGACGTCGATGCCTATCTTCAGCGAGCCGAGCACGCCGCGGCAGAAGTCAGCCCCGGTCAGCCCGCGGTTCTCTTCGAGCAGGCGGTTCATTTCGTCCTGGCAGATAGTGCGCTCCAGCCATCGCACCATCCTTGCGGGAATCAGTCGCGACAGCCGCGGGACGCGCTTGCGAAGCACCTCAGCCACGTCGAGTCTTATGCTGTTGTCAGCTAACATAGCGCGAAAATACTAATTTTTGCTGTAACAGCGATGTAATTACCCGCTTAATTGTTACTTTTGCGGAAAGTTTCAAGTGGCTTTTGCTAAAAATCAGACGTAATTTCGCGGCATATGAGTATGGCAGACAAGGCGGCGTCGTGGGCCGGAGCGTTAGGAGCTTCGCTTAAATCGCTGGCTAAAATAGCGTTGCAGACGAGGCGGTGCGCCGTTCCGCGCCGTTCGAGCGGGAACGATACCCTGGTGGTGCTGGGCAACGGGCCGTCGCTCCGCGGCGTGCTCGACAGCGGTTCCGCGGCTTTGGACCGCTATCCCCTCATGGCTGTCAATTTCTTTGCCAATACTCCTGAGTTTCAGGTATTGAAGCCCGAATATTACGTCCTGGCCGACCCGCATTTCTTCCGTAATCCCGACGACGCGAATGTGGCCCGGCTTATGACGAATCTTGCGGCGGCTGACTGGCCGATGACCCTGTTTGTGCCCGCTACGGCGAATATGCCGGAACTACCTGAGGGAACGAAGGTTAACGTCTGCCGGTATAACTGCGTCGGGGTTGAGGGCTTCGGATGGCTTGAACGGTTCGCCTTCAACAGCCGAAGGGGTATGCCGCGCCCGCGTAACGTGCTCATACCCTCTATAATGCTGGGCTTGTGGATGGGTTTCCGCCGTATCTATCTTCTCGGGGCCGACCATTCCTGGCTCGGGTCGCTCGCGGTTGACGAGCAGAACCGCGTGGCAACCGTGCAGCCCCATTTCTATAAGGAGGATGAACGGGAGTTGTCGCGCATCAAGGCCGAATACATAAAGAGGCCGCTCCACGACGTGCTCCGAGGTTTCTATCTCGCTTTCAAATCGTATCATACGATTGAGCCTTACGCCCGTTCAATAGGGGCTGCGGTCTACAACGCCACCCCCGGCTCTTTCATCGACGCCTTCGAGCGCGCCCCGCTTCCGGGCGGCCATCAGACACCGAACGAACAGCATTAAAACATCATCATGGGAGATACTTACCATACGCTCGCCGAGCCGGCCGAGGCGTCTCTGACCGAGAAACGAAGCCGTTTCCTCAGCTTCGCCATACCTGTCACTACCGCCGAGGAGGCCCGCGATGCGGTCAAGCGCTTCTCCAAGGAGTATTTCGACGCGCGCCACGTCTGCTGGGCGTATATGCTCGGTTCCGAGCGTCTCGACTTTCTGAGCAACGACAACGGGGAGCCCTCCGGGACGGCGGGCAAGCCTATTCTCGGCCAGATTAACTCGTTCAATCTTACGGACCTGCTGATTGTCGTGGTGCGCTATTTCGGTGGCATCAAGCTCGGTACGCCGGGCCTGATCGCGGCCTACCGCGAAGCAGCGCGCCTGGCGATCGAGGCGGGAGAGATAATCGAGTGCCACAAGAAAGAGACCATCACCTTCACGTTCCCCTACCTCGCGATGAACGACGTCATGAAGGTCGTAAAGAATCCCGAAATATCAATCGTATCGCAGACCTTCGACAACTCCTGCGAGATAACCCTCTCAGTCCGCGCCGATTCCGCCCCCGCTCTCGCCTCCCGCCTCTCCTCCATCTCCGGCGTCACCCTCCGTTAATTATTCAAATTGCTATCAAATACATTCGCATTCATTCAAAAACAATAATGCTATGGCAAAAATCACAGTAAATAACACCGAGGTCAATATCGTAAAAGTAGATGGCGAAGACTATATTTGCTTGACGGATATGTTGCGTGTCAAGGATGGAGAGTTTTTCATAACCGACTGGCTACGTAACCGGAATACCCTTGAATACATTGGCATTTGGGAGAAGGTATATAATCCCCATTTTAATTATGGCGAATTCGCCATAATTAGGAATAGTGCTGGTCTCAATAGTTTCAAAATTAGTGTCAAAGAATTTGTGGCGAGAACAAATGCGATAAGCCTTCAGGCAAAAGCCGGTCGCTATGGAGGTACATACGCTCATAAGGATATCGCTTTTGAGTTTGCTATGTGGATTAGCCCTGAGTTCAAAATCTATATCGTGAAAGAGTTCCAGCGGCTTAAAGCAGAGGAACAACGACTATTGGGCTGGTCGGCAAAGCGAGAATTGTCGAAAATAAATTACCGTATACATACTGACGCCATAAAGCAGAACCTTCTCCCCTCAGAAGTTACCTCGACTCAGGCTTGCATGATATATGCAAATGAAGCCGATGTTCTTAACGTTGCAATGTTCGGTGTTACTGCAAAGCAATGGCGGGAGAATCACCCTGATTTAAAGGGCAATATACGCGATTACGCCTCAATCAACGAGCTTATCTGCCTATCTAATATGGAAAATCTCAATGCGGTCTTTATCGAGCAGGGCATAACGCAGAGTGAAAGGCTGATTAAACTCAATAAGATTGCCATTCATCAGATGAGCATATTGGAAAGCAGCGCCAACGATAGAAAATTGCTGCAATGAAGAGCTATAAAAAATAGAGAATATTTCAGGCTGTTGAGGATTAAAATAATACGTTATATTCTATATAGTCCATTCTGATTCGCGGGGAGGGGTTTGTGGGAGAAGTAGTTGGTGGAGATGATGATGTCGGCGATGTTGTAGCCCTCCTTTGCGTGGGCGATTTCTTCGGGGGTTGCGGTTGAGGCGTCGCCGATGACTTCGCCGGCGGGGGTGACGGCGAAGGGCTTTTTGCCGGGGTCGAGGATGCTACGGCCCATACCGCGCCAGGGATAGCTGTCAAGTCCGGCCAGGTCGAGCAGGGTCGGGTAGAGGTCTATCTGGCCGAGGACCCCGTCGTATTTCAGCCCGATGGGCGAATTGACCGCGATCAGCGGGGTGAACTGCCCGGTTGACATAAAGGAGGCTATCTCAGAGTCCTTAAGCCATTCGGCGCGGTCGGCGCCGATTCCTTCGTGGTCGCCGGTTATGACAATCATCGTGTTGGCGAACTTGGGGTTGGAGCGTATGCGGTCAACGAATGTCCCGATAGCCCGGTCGGTGTAGTTGGCGACCTCCATATAGCGTTTCAGACGTTTGGGGAAGCGCTCGTCAATGGTAATCTGCCGCAGGGAGTCGGGGATGATGAAGGGGCTATGGCCGGAATAGGTGACTATCTGCAGCAGTGTGTGGCCGTCGGTCTTGAACAGGTCCTCGGTCTCTATCCGTTCGGCGCTCTGGCGCAGCAGCGAGTGGTCGCCGAGGCGCTTGCGCGGCCCGGTAGCGGCATCCAGGTTGAAATACGGCTTGTCGAGAAGCACGTCGATACCGAAGTCCTGCGCCGCGACGGCCGCGTTCCATACAATCTTCTTGTCGACGGTGAAGCTGGCGCTCAGTCCGTCGGCGTACTTGTGCTTCCAGGCTTTGTCGAGCGATGCATAGGTCGTATGGGGGAAGCGGTGGCTGTAAGAGCCGTAAGCGACGGGGAACAGACCCGTGTGCATCAGCAGCTGGGCGTCAATCGAGCGGGCGCCGCGTACCTGCGTCAGCATGTTCGGGGCATAGAGCGTGCTGTCTTCCGCGACCAGGCGGTTTAGGTTCGGAGTGATTTCGATTCCGTCTATTTCAGTGCCGATTACCCAGCTTTCCAGCGATTCGGCCAGGATTATAATGATGTTGTCGGGCGGCGTAATGGAGGCTTTTATGGAATCGGGAACCGCGGATGCGGGACGTTCGTCAAGCCAGGTCTCGATACGCTCTTCAACCTCTGGAGAAAGTTCCGAGGCCCCGGATACCTGTTCGTAGACCCACGTGGCCGGTATGGTATATACGGCCGCTCCGCATGTCACATAGTCGTACATAAGGTCTTCATACGCTTTCTTGAAGCCTCCTTTTATTGTTATCCATCCGGCTACGATTATTCCGGGAATAAGGAACAGAAGGCCGAGCACCTTTGCAAAATGTTTCGTTTTGCCCGCCAATGCTTTCTTGACGGATGTATGCCGGATAATGAAGGCGAGGAGAATCGTTGTCAGGGGGAACAGTATGTCAGACCAGCGCAGCGATTCTACCACGCTGCCGGTGAAGTCGGCCAGGTTTCCGGCAAGGAGGTAGCTTGAGAAGGGGATGACGGTGTAATAGGTCCTGGAATACATCAGGTTGGCGACGAGCCACGCGTCGACCGCCAGGCAGATTCCGATAATCCATCCGCGGGAGCGTATTCCAAGCAGCGGGGCGGCCAGCAATGTCGCGAACATCAGTTTCGTAAGGTAGCCGAGCGGGAACTGGAAGCCGGAGAACGTAGTGGCGAAGGCCCATATGAGGTCGAAGAGAAGGAATTTGAAATACAGCGTTCCGATGAACCAGACGAAGAGCTGCTTGGCGGAAAGCTGTCCGTTATTTATTCGGAGCATAATTTCAGGAACAGGTTGGTGTAATAATCGGTGTATTTTTCAAATGAGAAGTTTTCCTCGATGTGGCGCCGGGTCCTCGCGGCCATGGCCGCGAGCTCGGCAGGATTGCCGAGCTCGCGCATAATAGCATCTGCTATCGCGTCGGGGCTGTCGGGCGCGATGAGAAGTCCGGTCTTTTCGTTGACAATCAGGTCGCGCGCACCTGGAATGTCTGTTACGACGCAGGGAACGCCGCATGCCTGAGCCTCTCGTACGACGCGGGGCGACGCGTCGCGCGTGGAGGTAAGCATAAAGAGGTTGTGGGTCGGGATGTAGCAGACCGCGTCGCGCCGCGGCCCCAGGAATGTCACCGATTCCGGGGCGGCCGCGATGTCGGCTTCCTCTGCGCTACCGATCACAGTGAGGACTACTGGCTGGTCCTTGAGGAGCGCCATCGCGTCGATGAGCTGGCGCAACCCCTTGTGGGGCCGTCCCTTGGCCATTCCTATGTAAATCAGCTTAAGTGCGTCTTTCGGTTGTCCTTCGACGGATTTGGGATTGGCAAGCGCCTCATCCACCCACGACAGCAGGAACGGCTTGGGCATCCCGCTGACTTTTTCCGCCCCTACTAACGGCGCGAGGTATGAGATAATGTCGGGGGTCTCGCAGATTACGTGGCTGACGCGCCGGTTGAGGAGGGCGAGGTGGTTCGCCGGGTCGGAGCGGTGGACCTTGGCCTGGGTGCCCCGGTAGCCGATATGCCTTACCTTTCCGCGGCCGAATGTAGCTCCGATCATGGTGGCGAGCCCCGATGTGCTGGGAGAGAATGTCGCGTTTATGCCGAGCCGTCTGATTAGCCCGCGGTAGAAACGTATTGCCTTGAAATCGAGCTTTGAACGGATGGGAGGCGCCTCTACGCCTCCATTTTCCCCTTCGCCCGGCCCCGAGATGATGATATTCAGGCGCGGATGGCGCCCGACAGCTTCGAGTGTGTTTCGGGTGACGAGGTCGAGGTCGTCGTTCGGGACGAGTATGTTGAAGACAGTGTCGCTCATAATCGTGTTTTTTTTAGGTTCTACGTTATCGCTGAGTGGCGGCTAAGGAGAGTACTGAGATTTTCGCTGTCGGGGCGGCGCGGTGGAGGGCGGCGCAGCAGGCGAGGATTGTGGCCCCGGTCGTTATCACGTCGTCTACGACGAGGATGTGGCATCCTCCGAGTTCGACGGCTTCCGGGATAGCTGAATAAGTGTCGCGTACGTTTCGCTGGCGTTCCTCGGCGTGCTTTCTCGTCTGGGTCGAGTGGGGTTTCGCGGCGAGGTATTCGCCGACTTCGATTCCGGCGGCCTCGCCGATTGCGTCGGCTATCTCAAACGCCTGGTTGTACCCGCGCCGGAAGAGCTTGCCCTGGGCCATCGGAACGGGAACAACCAGGTCTATGTCGTCGAAGAAGCGGACCCCCTTCAGCGTGGCGGCGTATTCTCCGGCCAGAACGCGGTCTATTTCAGGACGGTTATTGTATTTGGCCCGCTGGATAAGCCCGGCATAAGCCGAATCCTTGTCGTAGCGGAACATGGCTACCGCCGTCTCGATCGGTGCGTCGCGGCTGACGAGTTTCATCGTCAGCGGGTTTTCGCGCTGGGCGTGGTAGCCGGTGTACGGCATCTCGCCCCGGCATTGGAGGCACATCAGGATTTCTCCCTTCACCAGCGTGCGGCCGCAGATTTCGCAAGTCCGGGGGAAGAGCAACCCGCGCAGGTCGTATAACCAGTCTTTCAGTGCGGCCATATGGTTATTATTCAGTATGCTGGGCTGTCAGGATGGCTTGGAACGGGGTTGCTATCGGTCGAAGAATGGTGATTTCGACGAGGCGGAAACGGGGATGGCGAAATACTGGCGGCACTCTCCGTCATGGGTATTGAGCAACCCGAGGCGTTGCGCCCCCATTCCGGCCGAGTACATGACGCGGGTATCTACCCGGCAGTCGGCGGCGGTTGCGGCGGCGGAGCCGATCGCTATTCCGATGTCAACGCTGTTGAAAACGCAGGGGACATTGCCCGGTTTGTCGGCGCAGGTCGGGGAGCCGCAATGGCCGCAGTTCAGTCCCATCGGCTGCGGCCGCGTCGCTATTACCACTACCGCGTCGGCCTTGAGGATATTCGCCGCGTCGCGCTGGAACACGGGTCGCCCCGTCTCCTCGAAAAGGAGCAGCATCGCGTCGGAGAGGCGCTTGATGTCCTCCCCTTCGACTACGCAACATTCAAGAATGTCGACCCCGCGGGCCTTGGGGGCGGTGCGGGCGGCTGTCATCATCTTGCGGGCGGCTTCGAGCACCCTCTCCCGGCGGCTGTCTCGTTCGTTTATAATCATTGGAATAGATTATGATATTATTAGTCTACGATGAGCATCGCGTCGCCGTATGCGCCGAAGCGGTAACCCTCCTTGACGGCCTCGTGGTAGGCGCGCATAACCAGGTCGTAGCCGCCGAACGCGCAGGTCATCATCAGCATCGTGGAGTAGGGGAGGTGGAAGCCGGTGACGAGGGCCGTGGCGACGGTGAAGGTATATGGAGGGAAGATGAACTTGTTGGTCCAGCCGGTGTAGGTCTTCATGTGGCCACCCATGCTTACCGCGCTGGCTATGCCGCGGAGAGTCGAGGTACCTACGGCGCATACCTGCTTGCCGTCGTCTTTGGCCTTGTTGACCATTTCGACCAGCTCCTCGCTGACGTTCATATCCTCGGAGTCCATACGGTGTTTGGTAAGGTCCTCGACGTCGATTTCGCGGAACGCTCCCAGGCCGCTGTGGACGGTCAGGAATCCCTGTTCGACCCCTTTGATTTCAAGGCGTTTCAGCAGCTCGCGGCTGAAATGCAAGCCGGCAGAAGGGGCGACTACGGCTCCTTCGTTGCGGGCGAAGATGGTCTGGTAGTCCTCGGCGTCCTGCTCTTCCGGCTCGCGCTGGATATATTCGGGGAGGGGGGTCATTCCGAGCTTGAAGAGGTTAGCCTTGAACTCTTCGTGGGAACCGTCGTAAAGGAAGCGGAGGGTGCGGCCGCGGGATGTCGTGTTGTCGATAACCTCGGCGACCATCGACTCGTCGTCGCCGAAATAAAGTTTGTTTCCGATACGGATTTTGCGGGCGGGCTCGACGAGCACGTCCCATAATTTGTGTTCCTCGTTGAGTTCGCGGAGGAGGAACACCTCGATTTTGGCCCCGGTCTTCTCCTTGTTGCCGTAGAGGCGTGCGGGGAACACGCGCGTGTCGTTGAACACCATCACGTCTCCTTCGCCGAAGTAGCCGAGGATTTCCTTGAATACCTTGTGCTCGATTTCGCCGGTCTTGCGGTGAACGACCATCAGGCGGCACTCGTCGCGCGCGGTAGCCGGGCGTTGTGCTATTAATTCGTCGGGAAGTTTGAATTTGAACTGGGAAAGTTTCATTTCTGTAAGATATGATGATGTTGTTTTATTCTTCGGTTATCTCTTCTTCTGTTGCCGCTTCAGCGGGGTGGCCGGTGTTGTTACGCTGCGCGAAAGTCAGGATGTCGGCGCGGTGGCGGAGAGGGGAGTCGCTTTCTTCCGTCTTGCGGGGGAGGAGCGGGGCTACCTGGATTGTCTCTCCGTTCTCGCCGGTTACCTCCATCGGGGCTGTGAGGATTATGTCGGCGGCCCGGTCGGGGGGAAGAGCCTCCTCGATGGTATGCGAGCCGACGCGCGTGCGGCGCAGGGCTGTCAGATGGGCGCCGCTGCCGAGGGCTGTCCCTATGTCGCGGGCGAGGGCCCTAATATAGGTGCCTTTTGAGCATACGACCCTTACTTCCAGTTCTGTCGGCTTGAACGACAGCAGCTCCAGCTCGTCGATTACCAGTATTTTGGGCTTCAGCTCAACTTCCTGGCCGGTGCGGGCCATCTTGTAGGCGCGGTGGCCGTCGACCTTGCAGGCGGAATATGCCGGTGGCACCTGCTCTATGCGGCCTCGGAATCGTCCGAGCGCCTCCAGGGCCAGTTCGCGGGTGATATGGTCTGTAGGATAAGTCGCGTCGATTTCTGTCTCGAGGTCGAAGGAGGGGGTTGTGGCCCCCAGGGCGATTGTCGCTATATACTCCTTGACGCCGCTCTGCAGCTCGTCGATGCGTTTGGTGGCTTTGCCGGAGCATACGATCATGACCCCTGTCGCGAGGGGGTCGAGGGTTCCGGCATGCCCTACCTTTATTTTCTTTATTCCGGCATGCCGCAGACGGGAGACCAGCGCCGAACGCAGTTTCTTTACCACGTGGAACGACGACCATCCCAGCGGCTTGTCGATTACCATTATTTCTCCTTCGAGCGGATTCATCGGTTGGCAGTTTGGTTACGGGACTATTTACCAGCAGATGCAGAGTACGCCGACGATAACGCAGTAGATTGCGAACCATACCAGGCCTCCGCGCTTGACAAGCTCAATCATCCATTTGCAGGCCAGACACCCTACGATGAAGGAGGCCAGGAAGCCGACGGCCATGGGGAGGAAGCCTATCGGGGAGTCGGCTCCGTCGCCTCCGAGGAGTTTGACGATATCGAGCAGCGCCTCGCCGAGAATCGGTATGATTACCATGAAGAAGGAGAACTGGGCTACCTCGGAACGCTTGTCGCCGAGCATTATGCCCGTGGCGATGGTGGTGCCGGAGCGGGAGAGGCCCGGAAGGACCGCTACCGCCTGGGAGCATCCTATGATGAAAGCGTCCCACCAGGAGATGGAGCGCCCTTTTTCGGCGGAAACGACATGGGAAGCGCCGTTGCCGCTGCCGGCTGTATAAGTGCGGGTGAAATACGCGAAGGCGAGCAACAGGGCGGTTACGCACAGGCAGATTCCGACCGTCATAAGATCACCGCCGAAAAATCCTTCCACATAGTCCTTGAAGAACACTCCGACAATCCCAACGGGCACGCAGGAGAGCAGGATTTTCCAGACATAAGTAGTGTTGGCGTCGCGGCGGAAAGTGAAGAAGGAGGTGCAGAGAGGCACGAACCGTTTCCAAAGCACCACGATGGTGGAGAGCTCGGTCGCGACATGGAGCACCACGTCGAATTGCAGGGAGTCGGCACCAGAAAGCTTCAATCCGAGAATTTCGCGGAAAATTTCCAGATGTCCGCTGGAGCTTATGGGGAGATATTCGGCAAGTCCCTGTACGATGCCGAGAATCAGAGCGTCTAACCAGTCCATATTAAATAGTTGAAATGCGGCGACACGCGCGGCATACGCAGCCGGAAGCGCGCCACCGCCGATGTCGGGCGATTATTTGTTACTGTCGGTGGTTTCTTCCGATTTCTTTCCGGGGCGCAGGATAATCGAGACGCCGAGGGCGATAAAGCCGAGGAACGCGATTGTAGGCCCTACGACGATGCGTCGCGCCGAGAAGATGTCGGGGTTGAACTGGACCTCGGTCGACGAGCCGCCGAGCATGAGGAGGAAACCTATGACAATCAGCAGGGCGGAGGCGCCCATCAGTATGAAATTGCGTTTTCCGAGAGGGAACTGCGAGGCGCTCTCGCGCTCTATGCGGTTTTCTTTATTGGAAGCCATTTTCAGAAATAAAGGATTGTAACGGATGAGGGGAAATTTTGGGGAGGGAGGTCAGTCGAACATATCGTCGTAGCTGGCGCGGAGGTAGCGGTTGGTCGCGAACACCGCAGCGAGGGCGCAAATCGCGACACCGATTACGAGCACGGCCGCGAACACAACCGCGAGCGTGCCCCAGGGGAGGAGCGAGTCCATGGCGGGGTCGAGGGTCTTGGCCCAGCCGACGAGGAGGGCGAGGAGCCCGCAGGCGAATACTCCGGCGATTACTCCCTGAATGACGTTGGAAACCAGGAAGGGGCGGCGAATGAAGGAGCCTTTGGCCCCGACGAGCTTCATCGTGTGGATCAGGAAACGCCGGGCGTAGACGGTTAGGCGCACGGTATTGTTGATGAGCACGAAGCTGATCAGGAGCAGCGCGGCGGCGATGATTAGTAGTATGGTGTTGAGCATCCGCGCGTTTCGGGCGAGGTTACCAACCATTTCCTTGTTGACGGACACCTCTTCGACCTCCGGCTTGGCTTCCCAGGAAGCGGCGAGCCGGGAGATGCTGTCGACGTCGGCGTAGACCGAGGTTACCCGGATGTCAATCATCGGCGCGTATGGGTTCACGCCCAACAGTTCGACCAGTTCGGCTCCTTCGCCCTGGGTCTCTTCGGCCATTACCTGGTCGGCTGTGAGATAGGTGAAGCCTGAGATATAGGGGGCGTTGGCACATTCGGCCTGAAGCCGTTCGGCGGCGCCCGGCGCGACGCTGTCGCGGAGCACCACTGTGAAACCCATTTTCTCTTTTACCTGGCGGTCGATGCCGCTGTACGTTATGTTGATAGCCGCTACGAGGCCGAGGATGAAGAGGACGAGCATTACCGAGATGGTGGAGGTCACTCGGTCGCCGATTCCGGCTGTGCGGTGGTGGTTTTGATTCTCCATAAAATGTGTACGGAGCCATTCCCGGCTGCCGTTCTGCCCGGTATACGGGCGTTGGCGGCAACACAAATGGCCCTACTGACGCTAATTTCGTGCAAAATTACAACATCGATATCCCCTTGTCAATGTTTTTTATATTAAAATTCCCTAAAAGCCGTCCGTTACGTCAAGACCGCTCTAAAAAGTATAGTCCAAGCCGACGTTCAGGTAGACGTTGTAGGTGTTCATGTCAATCTTGCGCACGGATTTCCTCAAAACGCTTTCCAGACCCCATTGCAGGCCGGCGCGCACTCCGAGCCCTCGGAACACGCGGCGGGAAGCGGCGATTGTCAGGCCGTAGTCGAAACGGCTTAGGTCAGAGGAGTAGTCGTATTCAGCGCGGTCAATCCCGATCGCCGCGTGCATGGGGGTCTCCCGAATCTGGCCGCTGTGGACCAATCCGGTAAATTCGCGGTCTACGGCGACCGCGAAGTAGACTCCGGCATCGAAACGCCAGTCGCGGACAGGCCGGAACACAGCGGTCAACGGAATGGAGATATAGCTTATGTTCGTGGTGTTCTTTATGTTGCCGGTGAAATAGCCAGTGCGTGTGCCGGTAGCGTTTCCGGCGAGGATGTTCATTGTCAGATGGTAGTTGCGGGCGCTGATGCCGGTCTCCATCCCGACAGTTTCGTATCCCGCCCCTAAGGCGAGCCCCCACTTCTCAGACACCATCCTGGCGGCATCCACCGAGACCGCAAAGTGGGCGCCGGGATTGTAACTTCTGATTTTCCTGATTTCGGCCGGGAGTCCCATAGGAGTTGTCCCCCCGATGTTGTAAGCGGCGGTTACGCGGAGATCGACCGCTCCCCGGGATATGGCGGAAGCGGCCGCAGGGCATAAGGCGAGAAGCGCCAGGTATGAAATAGCTTTCTTCATGTCGCGTCGTGCTGGTTAGTCGTAAAGTGTTATTTCGACCTCGTCAACAACCAGGGTGCTTTCCGGGGCTCCGTCGTAAACGTCGCCGTCGCGGCTTGAGGAGAATATCACAGCCAGGTTGTAACCCCCGGCGAGAAGCAGCGTCGGGTCAATATCGGCTGTGTAAACAAACGGGATGTCGAAAGAGGCGAACGACTCCCCGGGGGTGTCGACGGCAGCCGCCTCGTCGAGTTCGGCTCTTGCCACGATTGCCGGGCTGTTCTTGATAGTGAAGCCGTTGAGGTGTTCTACGCCATTGTCCGTGCGGTAGAGCACGGCCTGGATTTTGCAATGGTCGGGCTGTCGAGAGGCGAGAGTCAGCCCCCCGGAGCGGTATTTGAATTTGCCTTTGAAACGTTCGGGCCGGGACATGAACGGGAGGCCGAACTGAGTCGATTCCTTAGGCTCGCGCATTGAAGAGTCGAAAACGCCGATGAACAGGTTCCCCGCGGCTATCGGGCGGTCGATCTGGCCGGTGAGGCGCGTTACGAGCTTTGCGGCCGCGGCGCCGGCATACGATTCCGTGGTGGGCTGGGTCGGGAAGGCCGTGAAGTCGTCGTTCTTGTTGGTCAGGAAGCTGTACGCGTCGTTGCCGCAGGCCCATATGTTGAGTTCTGCGGGGGTGCCGTAACCGTCGCGCGTCTCGTAGGGAATCTTATAGCGGGCGCGTTCTGGCTGTTTCCAGTTGTCAAACCCGTAAGTAGTCGGGAGATTGCTGAAACGGACAGTCACAGTATAGGTCTTGTGCCATTTGCTGTCCTCGCTAATGACGGTGAACTGCCGGGGGGCGGTATAGTCGGTGACTTCTGCCGGATCGGGGGTGATTTTGGCACCCTCCGACAGGGTATAGGTAAGGCGCATATCGGCAAGGTCGGTGCCTGGAGCAGCGTAAATATCTATTATCTCCGCGTTTATATTGATGGAGACGTTCAATATGTCGTCGGCCTGGGAGGAAACGCCTGTGATGTCAACCTCTATGTTAGGCATCTCATCCTTGACGCACCCGGAGAGAGTGGCGCCAAGGATGAGACACGATAAGACGTATGATAGTTTGTTTTTCATTCAATTGGAGGGAGAAGTCGGGGTCAGTTGGCCTGAGGTTGGCGGAGTTGGATTTTGCCGTTTGCGGCGATGAAGTCGGCGGCAGAGATTTTCTTGCCAGTCGCGCCCCACTGCCCGAGGCCGAGCACGCAGATGTATTTCGCGGGGTTCTCCATCGGGTTCACGCCAGGGCCTACGGGGTCGAGCTTGCGCAGCGAGTGGGGGTAATCATCGGCAAACACCATGTTGCGATACAGTACCATCACGCCGTCGCCCCATTCCTGTCCGTTCCATTCGAGGATGTTGTAGCCGGCGGCCTCAGCGACAGCCTTTACGTTCGCGTAGTCGGGGGCGTTCTTGTCGGCAAGAATATAGTTGGCGAATCCGTCGGCATCGGTTTTAGTCTGGTAGTCGCTGATCGCCAAGGGAGTATATGTTTCGGAATTGCCGACGCACACGGACCAGTATCTCATGTCGGCGGTTGCGAACTCGCCGACGTTTTTGGGGTAGGAGGGTGCCTTGAAGTTGAACACCATCACGTTCTCCGGCTCCAGCACGTTGCGGGTATAGCAGTATTCAGCGGGGCCGTTGGGGTAAGCGAACGCGAACGGCGCGCGGAAGAACAACAGGTTGGGGGTGGAGGAAAAGGCGGCCGCGGGGAGCTGCATGTCGCCGCGGAGACCGCTCATCTCGCGTTCAGGGGTGGCAACGAGCTTGCCGGTTTTCAGGTCGAGGCCCTTTATCACAGGCATGCCGACTCCTCCCTGAATCCCGTTCTCGGGGATGTAGTAGCGAAGGATTGTGCATACTTTCTTGACATCGGCGTCAAACCAGACAATGTTTTTCTTGCCGTTGCTGACGGAGGCCGGGGCATCGGTCGGCAGTATGTGGATTGTGTACTTACGGCTGCCGGCCGCAGAGGTGAGGAATGGGTTGACGGAGCCTTCGTCGGGCACTATGTCCACATCCATAAGGCTGAACCCCCGCTCGCAGTAGCTGGTCTGCTCGTCATCGTCGTAGACATTGTAGCTCAGGAAGCGGGAATCGGGGAACTCGCCTTCGATAACCAGTCCGAGGTCGGGATTCTTCTCAGCGTCGAAGGTGTATTCCCAGTAATACGCGAAATGGTCGGGATAGAACTGGAGGGTCATATTGTCTCCGCGGAGCACGTCGCCCCACATATCTGTGTATTCGACGGGTTTGTTTCCATTGTCGTTATTGTCGTCGTCGCTGCAGGCCGCGATTCCAAAAGCGACAGCAGGAGCTGCGGCCAGCATCGCTATCTGTTTCAGAGTTGGAAATTTCATGTGATTTTATGTGTTAGTGATTGGATAGACGCGAAGTTAGACTTTTTGTGAGGATTTAGCAACAAATATCCCTTTTTGGCCAATTATAAGGCCTATGTCGCCTATTGAGCGAGTTCGCAGAGGAGGGTGGCGGAAGAGCTGCCGACGACGCGCACCTTGATGGTGTCGCCGACGCGGAAGTCTCCGCGGGGGAAGACGCAGGTCTTGTTCTGTTCCGTGCGGCCGATCCAGCGGTCTGTGCTGCGCTTCGACACCCCTTCGACCAGGACGTCGAAAACTTTCCCCTCGTCGCGGCGGTTCGATTGGGCCGACAGTTCGTTCTGGAGGGCGATTATGCGGTTTAGACGCTCGATTTTCACATCTTCGGGGATGTTGTCGGGCATCTCGCGGGACGCGAGCGTTCCGGGGCGTTCCGAGTACTTGAACATGAAGGCGGAGTCGAACCCGGCCTCGCGCATCAGCGAGAGGGTCTGCTCGAAGTCCTCCTCGGTCTCGTCGTGGAAGCCGGTGAAGAGATCGGTCGAGAGGCCGCATCCGGGGATGCGCTCGCGGATGGCGCGGACGCGTCCGAGGTACCATTCGCGGGTATATTTGCGGTTCATCGCTTTCAGCACCTTGTCGGAACCTGACTGCACGGGCAGGTGGACGTGGTTGCAGATGTTGGGATAGCGGGCGATGGTGTCTATTGTCTCGTCCGACATGTCCTTGGGGTGGGAGGTGGTGAAGCGGACGCGCATGTCGGGAGCTGCTTCGGCCACGGCGGCGAGGAGGGCGGCGAAATCGGTTACCGTCCCGTCTTCGGCGACATGGCGGTAGGAGTTGACGTTCTGCCCGAGAAGGGTCACCTCCTTGAAGCCTCGGGCGCGGAGGTCGGCGAGCTCGTTGAGAATGCTTCCCAGCTCGCGGGAGCGTTCGCGTCCGCGGGTATAGGGCACGATGCAGTAGGAACAGAAATTGTTGCAGCCGCGCATGATGCTGATATACCCGCTGACGCGGTTGCCGGAGATGCGCGAGGGAATCACGTCGCGGTATGTCTCCGTGGTCGACAGCTCGACGTTGATGGCCTTTTCCCCTTTTTCCGCCGCGGCGAAGAGGTTGGGAAGGTCGAGGTATGAGTCGGGTCCGGCCACGAGGTCGACCCCGTGCTCACGGATCAGTTCCTCCTTGGCGCGCTCGGCCATGCAGCCTATGACACCGATTATATACGGGACCCCGCGGCGCTTGCGGCGCACGGAACCGAGGTATTGCAGGCGGCTTACGATTTTCTGCTCGGCGTTGTCGCGGATGGAGCAGGTGTTGAGCAGGACCGCGTCGGCCTCTTCGGGGGTTTCGGCTGCGGTGTAGCCGGCCATTTCCATAATTGAGGCCACGACCTCACTGTCGGCGGCGTTCATCTGGCAGCCGTATGTCTCTATGAAGAGTTTCTTTTCTTTTTCCATATTATTTTAAGTGGCCATCTTGCCTGATAGGGCGAAAGTGTGCTATAAAACAGACTTTAAAATTTGCCCGTGACGCGCAAATGGCCTAATTTTGCGCAAAATTACAAAAAATGCGCCTTATTCCAACCCCCGCTTGGATTTTTGGCCCTTAAATCGAATATAAACCACACTCATTATGGCATTCAATTTCATATCGGCGCAGGAAGCGGCCGAGCTGATTCACAACGGCGATACCCTGGGGCTTTCCGGGTTCACCGCCCCCGGAAACCCGAAGCTCATTCTTGAGGCTGTTGCCGCGAAGGCCGCCAAGGAGCACGAGGAGGGACGCGAGTTCAAAGTGAATATCTTCACCGGCGCGTCGACCAACGACCATGTCGACGGCGTGCTCGCCCGCAACAACGCCATCAACATGCGCGCTCCCTACCAGAACACTCCCGACCTGCGCAAGCGTATCAACTCCCACGACGCGCACTATTTCGACCGCCATCTTTCCGAAATGGCGCAGGAGGTGCGCTACGGTTTCTACGGCGATATTGACTATGCCATCATCGAGGCTGCCGACATCTCTGACAGCGGCGAGGTCCTCCTGGGCTGCGGTGTCGGCAACATGCCTACCTACGCCCCGCTGGCCAAGAAGATTTTCGTGGAGCTCAACGAGGCACTTCCGAAGTCGCTCTACGGTATGCACGATATCTACAAGCCTCTCGATCCTCCGCGCCGCCGCGAAATCCCCATCTACTCGCCCAGCGACCGTATCGGAGCGCCGATACTTAAAATCGACCCGTCGAAAGTGGTAGGCATCGTGCGCACGAACGCCCTCGACGGCGTGAAGGCTTTCACCCAGCCCGACGAGGTATCGAAGCGCATCGGCGCCAACGTTGTCAACTTCCTCGTCAGCGAGTATCGGAAGGGTCGTATTCCGAAGGAGTTCCTTCCGCTGCAGAGCGGCGTGGGCAACGTGGCAAACGCTGTGCTGAACTACCTCGGCGAGGACAAGGAGCTGCCTAACTTCATGATGTATACCGAAGTGGTACAGGATTCGGTGCTCGAGCTCCTGCGCCTCGGCAAGTGTACCTTCGCCTCCACCTGCTCGATGACCTTCTCCGACCAGGTCGAGAGCCAGCTTTTCGCCGACCTTGACTTCTTCCACGACAAGATTCTGCTCCGTCCCTCGGAAATCTCCAACAACCCGGAGGTAATCCGCCGCCTCGGAGTGATCGCGATGAATACCGCCCTGGAAGCCGACATCTTCGGCAACGTCAACTCGACCCACGTTCTCGGCACCCGTATGATGAACGGTATCGGCGGTTCCGGCGACTTCTGCCGCAACGCGTATATCTCGATTTTCTCCTGCCCGTCGATTACGAAGGAGGGCCTGATAAGCAATATCGTGCCCCAGGCTGCCCACGTCGACCATTCGGAGCACTCCGTCGACATCCTGATCACCGACCAGGGTATCGCCGATCTCCGCGGCAAAGACCCGGTACAGCGCGCCAATGAAATCATCAACAACTGCGCCCACCCGATGTACCGCGAGCTTCTCAACGACTACCTGAAGATCGGCCGCGGCGGCCAGACCCCCCTGGTGACCGACGCCGCCTTCGAGTTCCACCGCGCCTTCGCCAACCACGGCGACATGCAGAAGGCCGACTTCTCCAAGTTCGCGTAATCCGCCTGAAAACAAGCCATATCATTCCCGCTGTCCGTAGCGCCTCCGTCGCCGCGGACAGCGGGAACCTGTTTAACTTTTCAAACTTTCGGGGTGGTTGTTTGGATGTTACGGGGATTTCGCGTAACTTCGCGGCCGGAATCCCTGAAGGGTTTCTCCCGGTGTGATGGGAAAATAATTGCACATTATTTTTGAGTAACACATTTAAATAACAGAAAATGAAAACTTTCCAGCTTGTAGCTGAGCCTCGTACCGACCTCGGCAAGAAGGCAGCCAAGGCCCTCCGCGCCGAGGGCAAGATTCCCGTTGTGCTCAACGGAGGCGAAATCGTGACCCTTCCTTTCACCGGCACTCTCAAGCCCGGCGAAAAGCTCGTCGAAATCGAAGACGGCCGCGGTGTGATCACCACCGACCTCACCGTTACGAACGACGCTGTGCGCAAGCTCATCTATACCCCTGACATCTTTGCTATCGAGCTTGACTTCAACGGCGGCAAGAAGATGGCCGTTCTCCGCGAGGTGCAGTACCACCCCGTTAAGGACAACATCCTCCACATGGACCTCCTCGAGGTAAGCGACAAGAAGCCCGTCGTTATGTCGGTTCCCGTGAAGATCGAAGGCCACGCCGAAGGTGTGAAGGCCGGTGGTAAGCTCACCCTCGCCATGAAGCGCATCAAGGTTAAAGCTATCTACACCGACATCCCCGAGCGTCTCGTAATCAACGTTGACAACCTCGGCCTGGGCAAGACCATGCAGGTAGGCGACCTCCACTTCGAGGGTCTGGAACTCGTTACCCCGAAGGAAGCTGTCGTATGCGCCGTTCAGCTTACCCGCGCCGCCCGCGGTGCTGCCGCCGCAGCCGCCGCAGCCGCGAAGTAATCAATCGCTAACGCTAACGCCTTGAAGCGGCCCGGGATGCGCCATGCGCGACCCGCGCCGCTTCTCTTTTCAAGAGTGCGCGTCATAACGGCCCATCTGGGTCGTCGCTTGAAGGCTCGGCCTCGGTCACAATCTCCAGATTGCTCCCATCGGCCTCACCTCCAAGCTCCTACCATCTGAACCGTTCTGACAGCGCCCTCCTATCCGGGTATTATAGATGCCGCGTTATTATTCATTAAAATACGGCGCTCAGTAAATAACAACATATGAAGTACCTTATAGTCGGCCTTGGGAATATCGGCCCGGAGTATGCCGGGACTCGCCACAATATCGGTTTCCGCGTCGCCGACGCTCTCGCAGAGGCCCGCGGGTTCTCGTTCTCTACCGAGCGGTACGGCGACATCGCCCGAGGCCGCCTGAAAAACAAGCAGATCGTTATCCTCAAACCCTCGACTTATATGAACCTCAGCGGTAACGCGGTGCGTTACTGGAAGGAGAAGGAGGGCATCGAGATGCAGAATATCCTCGTCATTGTCGACGATATCGCCCTGCCGTTCGGCGCGATCAGGATGAAGCCGTCGGGGAGCGACGCGGGTCATAACGGCCTGAAGAATATCGCCCAGATGCTTGGCTCGCAGGCATATCCGCGTCTGCGTTTCGGCATAGGCGACAATTATCCCCGGGGTTGCCAGATTGACTATGTCCTGGGCCAGTTCACCCCCGAGGAACGGGAGGCGCTGCCGGCCCGTGTCGAGGTCGCTGTCGACGCGGTGCAGACATTCGTGTTAGCGGGGCTGCAACATGCGATGTGCGACTTCAACAATAAGTAAGAGGGTGTATCATAACGGCCCATCTGGGTCGTCGCTTGAAGGCTCGGCCTCGGTCACAATCTTAAGATTGCTCCCATCGGCCTCACCTCCAAGCTCCTACCATCTGAACCGTTCTGATAGCACCCTCCCATCCGGGTACAAATCAGGTCTTGTTATAATTTTGATACATCCTCGTGAATAAGGTGAAAAGTTAAAATCAGGCTGCGCCTGAGTGAAGATAATAGTTGTATGAATGGGTATTTTCTTCACCTTTCACCATTCACTATTCACTGTTTGGCAAGTTGAAAACTTGGCACACTTAAAATGCTTATTATGAAGACAGAAGTCAGAATAGACAAGTGGCTGTGGGCGATGCGCGTGTTCAAGACGCGCACCGTCGCCACCGATTCCTGCAAGAAGGGGCGCGTCACGCTGCGCACCCCGGGAGGGGAGGTTGTGGCCAAACCGTCGCGGATGATCAAGGTTGACGACGTTATAAGCGTGCGCAAGCCCCCGGTGACCTACTCGTTCCGCGTTAAGGCGCTGACAGAAAACCGCCTCGGGGCCAAGCTCGTGCCCGAATATATGGAGAATATCACGCCTAAGGAGCAATATGACCTCCTCGACGTGATACGCATCAACGGCTTCATCGACCGCCGCAAGGGGCTTGGCCGCCCGACCAAGCGCGAGGGTCGCGACCTCGCACGGTTCACCGGCGAGATGTATGCCGACACTGATTTTGAAACCGATGACCCGTATTTCGTCGATTCCGATCCCTATGACCTCGATTTCGACGAGGAAGATTTCTCATGAAATTTGGCAAAAACGTTATTGCCGAATGAGGAAATTTTAGTAAATTGCGGTCATAAATCAAAAAACAACCAGTAATTCAATCGCAATGAAGAAACTTATTGCTCTTTTCAGTATTCTGATGGCTCTCGCTGTCGCCGCACCCGACGTTGTGGCGCAGGATAACGCCGCTGCTCCCGCATCTACGGAAGCCCCCGCCAAGAAAAAGGAGAAAAAGAAAGTGCGCCCTATCGAGGAAATCGTTGCCGAGATGGCGGCCAAGTGCCCCGACAAGGAGGCTGACGGCTCGGTGACCGAAGCTGTTATGATAGTGGAAAACAACGTGTTTATGAAGGGTCGTCTCCCGATTCCCGCCGAGGCGATTGGCGAACTTAACAAGCACGCAGCTGAGATGAAGCCGATACTGCTCTCCCAGATGGCAAATGACAATGACCCCGAGCAGCGGGAGTTTTTCAAGGCGCTACGCAAGTCCGGTAAAGGACTAACCCTTATAATGGCTCCGCTTGAAGGGGACGATACAGTTACCTTCATGTTTACCCCCGAGGAGATAAAGGCTGCCCGTTAACCGGAATATTCATACCGTATAACAGGAGGCCGTGTCGATGGTTGATCGACACGGCCTCTTTTTCGTTTCTACAGCCCCGCCCCCTCTATTCATTCCAGGATACACTTTTCCTGCGCCTTGCCGCTCCGAAGCCCGACACGGGGTTATAGGAGGCCGTTCACTCTCCGGGCGCTGGAAGATGGGTCTTTGGGATGTTGCATAGGATCTTATGTGTTTTCTTTGAATATCGCAAGTAGCGGGTAATGGATTTGATTAACAAGATTTAACGATTGGGGGGGTAAAAGGTGACGAATTGTTTAACTTTGCTGTAATAAACCAATTCATAGATATGAAGACACGATTTCTTGTATTGTTTGCTTTCGTAATGAGCGTGTGCGGCTTGGGAGCGGCACAGACCTACCGGGGAATGGCCGATGTTTCTTTCGCTATCGGGTCTTTCGTAGAGGACGGAGAAGTAAGTCATGACCCTCTAATATACACCTCTATATCGACAACGCACGGCGTGCAGGTCAACATAAACCATTTTTTAGGTTTGGGGATAGAGTGCTCTCCATGGTCAAAGTTGACATATGACGGAGAAGATGGAGGACTTAAGAAGGCTGTGCCTGTATATGTTATGTGGCGTATGGATTTCTTCAATAGGAAGTGCTCCCCCTTCTTTGATGTGCGTCCCGGTTATCAGGTCGGGGGCCCCGGCGGTTTTTATGCCGGGATCAACGGAGGTTTGAGAATCACGCTGGGGAAGCGTTCTGGATTCAATGTTTCCCTCGGCTTTGAACTCAGGCGTATTACTTTGATTGATGAATATGATGAGTCATACGAGCTGAATACCAACGCCTTAACCGGCATCCTGCGGTTCGGCTTTGATTTTTAATCTTATTGAATATGAAACGGTTAGTATTAGTCGTATATTTGCTTTGTCTGGTGGCGGTTTCAATGGGAGCGGCATCTGTTGTGGTTAACGGTGTGAGATATACGACGCGGGGAGCAAGCGGGGCGAGCTGCCGTATAGCTGATAAAGGGGACAAGAGATTTACCGATATAGATGTGCCCTCGACAGTCACCATCGACGGCCTTCCTTACGATGTGACCTCGGTGGATAAGAACGGTTTCAAAGGCGCGAAACACATAGTGTCGCTGACGCTTCCAAACAGCGTGAAGCTAATCGGTATTGACGCGTTCGCCGGGTGCTCTTCGTTGGAGAGAGTTGTTCTTCCAGACCAGGCGCGGATTGACATCCAATCGGAAAACTATGGCTTCGGCGGCAACGGGCCGTTCGCCGGGTGCGTCAGCTTGAGAACTGTTAGCGGGAACCGCCTGCAATACCCGGCATATGTATTATCGCGGGCGTTCCGCAAATGTCCCGAGGTGCCTTTCTCGGCAGAAATACCGAATCTTACACCTTCGGAGGAAAGTGCCGCTCAGATTCTTATCGCGGCGCAAAACGATCTGTTACCTGAAAAATCCGATAAGAAAGAACAACAAAACGAGCCTGAATCGGCCGTCGACAAGAATATCCCGAAATGCGGGATAACCGACAAGTCGCGCTTCGCCGTTGTAATCGGCAACCAGCATTACCGCGATGGGGTCGCCGAAGTCGAGTTTGCCAATAAGGATGCCCGCGTGTTTGCCGAATATTGCCGGTCGGCGTTGGGAATCCCGGAAAGTAACGTGCGGCTGTACACAGATGCGACCTACGGCGATATGTTGGGGGCATTGAAGGATATAGCGGCTATTTCAACGGCATACAACGGGGAGATAGAGGTTCTGTTTTACTACGCCGGACACGGCATCCCCGGAGAGAGCGACCGCACGGCCTATCTGATGCCGGTCGACGCTGACGGTTCTATGCCGGAGGTCTGCCTGCCGCTTGAGACGCTTTACGGCAGGTTGTCGTCGCTGGAAGCGCGGTCGGTACTCGTGTTTATGGATGCCTGTTTCAGCGGAGCGCAGCGCGGCGACGGGATGCTGATGGCAGCCCGCGGAGTGCAGATAAAAGCTAAGGCGGCGCAGCCGCGTGGGCGTATGGTGGCATTCTCGGCCGCATCCGGTGATCAGACCGCTTATCCCGACAAGCGCGAGGGGCACGGGATGTTCACTTACCACCTGCTTGCCAAGATAAAGGAAACGGGGGGAGATGTAACTCTCGGCGAGTTAGCGGACCACGTTATTACCAATGTAGCGCAGCAGTCGGTTGTGCAGAACCGCAAGGTGCAGATTCCGACGGTATCGGCATCCCTTGAGCTGGCCGACAAATGGCAGCATATGAAACTCAGATAACCGGTTCGGCGGGGCCGGGGCGGAGGATTTCGGGGGAACGGGAGTCGAGGAGGGAGATGACGGCGGAGTCGAGGTCGGCGGGGGCGGTGCCTCCGTCAATCATAAGTGTGATGACGGACTCGCGGCCGTAGCGGTCGGCGATGGCTTCGGGGTTGGCGAGGTCGTCGGGGTCAGCATCCTCCCAGTTGGCGGTGGTAGAGAGCAGAGGGTTGCCGAGGGTTTCGGCAAGACACCGGGCGATGGCGTTGTCGGGCACGCGGGTTCCTACCTCCTTGCGCCCCTTGAAGGCTTTGGAAAGGCGGGTGGAGGCGGGAAGGATGAATGTGAACGGGCCTGGGAGGTTGGTGCGCATGACGCGGAAGGCATCGTTGTCGATACGGGCGTATTCGCTTGCCTGCGATATGTCGGCGCAAACCATCGAGAGTCGCTGTTTGTCGGGGTTGATGCCCTTGAGGCGGCATACGGCTTCCACGGCGCGGTTGTTGAGCGCGTCGCATCCGATGGCGTAGCGCGTGTCGGTCGGATAGATAATGACGGCCCCCCGCCGCAGCTCTTCAACGGCCTGGTCGATATAACGCTCGTTGATGCTGGTAGGGTACATTTTCAGTGTCCTCATGGCTCGTATGGATGGTTGAAGGTCAGATTACGCGGCATTTGAAGCCCATCGCGCGGAGGGCGGCTTCAACCTGCGGCCGTTTGTCGCCCTGGATAAGTATTTCTCCGCCGCGGGCCGAGCCTCCGGTTCCGAGCCGCTTTTTCAGGCTGGCGGCGACCTCTTCCACGGCTTCGTCGCCGATGGTGAATCCGCATACGATGGTGGCGGCTTTCCCCTTGCGCCCCTTTTTGTCGAGCAGTATGTCGAGCCGCGCTTTCTCGACAGATTCAGGGGCCGGTGTCTCGGCCGGTTCGGCGTGGATTGCGGCGGTTTCATCTTCCGGCATGTCGGCCATCAGGGAGGCCAGGGAATCTTTCCAGTCCATAGGGTAGGGATACGCGTTATTCGGTCCGGCGGTGGTAGTCGTAGGTGATTCCCTGGCGGTCGATAGTCAGGGTCGTTTCGTTGAAGGAGCGCACGGGGTATGCCACGCGGGGCGCGACTGTGCCGACGAGCGCCGGATCCCCCTCCTCGATTGTGATGCTCGAGGGGTCTGTCTCGATCACGAGGGTGTCGCCGTTGAGCTTCCATTTGCCGGAAACGCAATAGGAGAGTTCGCCTGGGCGAATCGCGCGGATTACGGCCGCGCGGTCGCCGCCCAGTTCGATCAACGGCCTGGTGTCGGACACGGCGGGGATGTAGTAATTTCCGACCATGTCTTTTTCGCGGTCGGAAAGGCCGCCGCAGGAGGTCAGAAGCGCCGCGGTGGCAACGGCTGGGATAATTGCCGCGGATAATCTCATAAGCGTAATGTGAATCAATAATGAGAGGGTGAGAAGCGAACGGCGAGAGGGGTATGGTCGCCTGGGAACCTGCCCCGGTTGTAAGCGAGGTCGCCGTTGATCCATGTCTGCTCGACACGGAAACGGAGGCGCACCCCTTCGTACGGTGTCCATCCGCAGGGGCTTATTACTTCCGAGGAGTGCAGTTCGTAATCGGCATCTGGATTGACCACGGCGAGGTCTGCCCAATAGTTCGGCCTGATGAAGCCGCGCCGGTCGATGTTGAAAATCCGGGCGGGATTGTGGGCCATCTTTTCGACGACATCCTCGTATGTGAAGCAGCCGCGGTTGGCGAGCTGGAGCATCAGGGGGAGCGCGAACTGTACGGAGGGCATCCCGGAGGCTGCCCTCAGGGCGTTGTTGACGCGCTTTTGGAAGAGCTGGTGGGGCGCGTGGTCGGTGCCGATTGTGTCGATAACGCCGTCGGCAACGGCATGTCGCAGAGCCTTGCGGTCTTCAATGCCTTTGATTGCCGGGTTGCATTTGGTAAGCCCCCCGGTCGATTCTACCGACGAAGAGTCGAAATAAAGGTAGTGTGGGCAGGTTTCGGCCGTGATGAGCTTCCCTTCGACCGCTCCGGCGGAGAACAGTTCGAGCTCGTCGGCAGTGGTGACGTGGAGTACGTGGAGCCTGGCCCCGGTCTCGCGGGCGAGCTCTACCGCCTTGGTGGTGGCGGCCACGCACGCTTCGCGCGACCTTACGAGATGATGCAGCCCTACGGGGATTCCGTCGGGATACCGCTCGGAAAGGATTGCTTTGTTGCGCGCGATTTCGGCCTCGCTTTCGGCGTGGACCGCTATTACGCCCGGAAATTCCTCGAACAGGCGCCGGATTGAATCGTCGTTATCGACCAGCATGTTCCCGGTTGAAGACCCCATGAATAGCTTCACTCCCGGGATATGGGTATAGTCGGCCCTTAGCAGTTCGTCGATGTTGTCGTCCGTTACCCCGAGATAGAAAGCGTAGTTGGCGAGGGAATTTTCCGAAGCCCTTCTCATCTTGTCGTTCCACGCCTCGATGGTAGTCGTCGGGGGTATGTTGTTTGGCATGTCGAAGAAGGTCGTTACGCCCCCGGCGACAGCCGCCATGCTTTCAGAGCGGATATCCCCCTTTTCGGAGAATCCGGGTTCGCGGAAATGCACGTGGGTATCAATGAAGCCGGGAAGGACCATCTTGCCTCGCAAATCGACCACTTCGTAGTTCTCCCTGGAAATCGTCGAGGGGTCTATCACGCCCCCTTCAACTTTCTTGATCATGCCGTCGAATATGGTGATGGCGCCTCGGAAACGAAGGCCGTCATTGAATATCAGACCGTTGCAAAGTATCTTGGGTTTCATGGCCGTATAGGTAGTAAAAGATGAGGAGAGACAGGGGGGCGGAGGGGGTCAGGAGGCCGGCTTCCGCGGGTATTTGCGCCGCCAGGAGTCGACTTTAAGTCGGATTACCCCGAAAAGGGCTTCGCCGAAGATTCCCGTCGACATTTTGGAGGTTCCGAGCACTCGGTTGACGAACACAATCGGTACCTCGCCTACTCGGAAGCCGCATTTGTGGGCGGTGAACTTCATCTCGATCTGGAAAGCGTAGCCCTTGAAGCGGATTTTGTCAAGCTCCATCGTGCGTAGCACTTCTGCGCGGTAACAGGCGAATCCGGCGGTTGTGTCCTGAACAGGCATCCCGGTAACCAGCCGGACGTACTTGGAGGCGAAATAGCTCATAAGCACGCGCCCCATCGGCCAGTTTACAACGTTGACTCCCGTCAGGTAGCGCGAGCCGACCGCCATGTCCATCCTGCCGGAGGCGACAGCCTCTCGGAGCTTCAGCAGGTCGGCGGGGTTATGGGAGAAGTCAGCGTCCATCTCGAAGATGTACTCGTAGCCCTCGTCAAGCGAGCGACGGAATCCCTCGATATAGGCTGTTCCGAGACCGAGCTTGCCGGAACGTTCGATGAGCATCACGCGGCCCGGATGTTGGTTCATCTTTTCTTTGACGATAGCCGCGGTTCCGTCGGGGGAATTGTCGTCAACGACAAGGACGTCGAATTTCACCGGTAGAGCAAGCACTGCCTCGATGATAGCGGCGGCGTTTTCCCGCTCGTTATACATTGGGATTATCACCACGGAGTCGCTGCCGCTCCGCGCGGCGGCTCCGGGTTGTGTCGTTGTCACATTGCTGCTCATCAAGCTGTGTCGGTTTATTTTTGCAATGCAAAGTTACGAACCTATTTCAACAAGGCCAAATTATCGGGTCTGTTTTTTCGATTCGGGCGCGGCCGGAGGGTAGCCCAGGCGACTCAGGATGGCCGCCACGTGGGGGGTGGGGCGGAGGGAGTAGGCTTTCCCGAGGTATTCGGCTGCCAGCGAGGCTTCCGGTGAACCGGGAAGCGCGTCAAGCGCGTACAAGTTTCCCAGCTCCAGCAGCGCCGGATAGTTGTCGGGGTCGAGGCGTAGGACTTCCCCGTATGTCGCGACCGAGGCCTCTTTTGCCCCTGTCAGCATCTGTCCCTGGGCCTTGGTCGATAGGAATCCGATGTTGTCGGGTGCGCCTTGCAGCATAATGTCTGCGTACGCCACCATGTTGCGCCCGTCGCGTCGGAAGGAATAATAGCGCAGGAGATAGGCGTTGACCGTGCGCCGCATCCAGGGATGCTCCTTCTTTATGTCGAGCAGCAGATGCTCGTAAAGGTCGGTACGTCCCAGCTCGAAGCTCGTTGAGCGTACGCGGGAGAATACCGAGTCGAAGGGCACATGGTTGTCGAGCGCCATAGAGAAGAGCCTGATGCCGGCCGCGGTATCCCCGGCCATTGTGCTTGAGACAATCGCCCGGCCGTAGGTCGCGGGGATGTGGGGCTTCTCGTCGAGCATGAGGTCGTAGGTCGCCGCGGCCTGAGCCCATTCCTTCTGGTCGAAGAAACGGTCGGCCTTAATCTCGAGCTGAGGGTAAGGGCTTACTGCCAAGGAGGTTAAAGCTGCTGCCGCGGAGGCGGATAATATAAGGCTGCGTAGTTGTCGCATAATGTCGGCACGAATTTGCGTTCTAATGGCTGTTGTTAAAACAACCCTTCCGTTCGTATTGTTCGGCGAAGTTAAAAAAATAATCCCGATTTCTTGCTGTATGGCGGGAAAAGTGCTAACTTAGCGAAGCGTAATTACTGACATGCCAGTCTGTGCCGCCCCGGCGGCGCGAGAGAAGAGAATATTAATCAAACAGGACACCATGGTTAATCCCCACCGCTATTGTGTGATTATGTGCGGCGGAATCGGCAGCCGTTTTTGGCCTTACAGCCGTTCGTCGCGACCCAAACAGTTTATCGATTTCTTAGGCACCGGGAGGTCGTTGTTGCAGATGAGCTACGACCGTATCCTCGATATAGTACCCCGGGAAAATATCATTATCATTACCAACGAGCAGTACGCCGTGCTCGTGCGCGAGCAGCTTCCCGAGCTGGCGGCCGACCAGGTCCTTCTTGAACCGGCCCGACGCAACACGGCTCCCTGTATCGCCTGGGCGGCATGCCATATCGCGGCCCGCGACCCGGAGGCGAGCATAATCGTGACTCCCAGCGACCATCTGATTACGCGCGAGAAACTGTTTCTCGACTCCGTGACCGAGGGGTTCGCTTTCGTCGAGGAGAACGACGCCTTGCTGACACTCGGCATAAAGCCAACCCGGCCTGAAACAGGTTACGGCTACATCCAGGTAGGCCCCGTTGTCGCGGGGGATATTCACAAGGTCAAGACGTTCACCGAGAAGCCTCGCCGTGAGCTGGCCGAGGTGTTCGTCGAAAGCGGCGAGTTTTTCTGGAACTCCGGCATATTCCTTTGGAAGGCAAGTTCAATAATAAGCGCTCTGAAGGAGTGGGCACCGGATGTGGCAAATACATTCGAGCGTGGGGCTGGGTTGTTCGGAACCCCGGCGGAGACGGAGTTTATCCGGGAGAATTTTCCTGGCTGCATGAGTATATCGATTGACTTCGCGGTTATGGAGAAGGCGCGCAACGTCTATGTCGAGTGTGTCAATTTCGGCTGGAGCGACCTCGGCACCTGGAGCACTCTGTACGAAAACTCCCCGAAAAACCGCGATGGCAACGTCACCCAAAATTGCAGTGTACTGTCCTACAACTCTACCGGCAACATGTTTGCCGTCAACGACGGAGGGAAGCTCGTTGTCGTCGACGGCCTGAAGGACTACATAATCGCTGACGCGGGGGATGTGCTCCTGATTTGCCCGCTGGCGGATGAGCAGCGCATCAAGCAGATGGTGAACGACGCGAAGCTCGCCCACGGCGACAAATACCTCTAATTGTCGCGGAGGATGGAGGCGAGGCGCTCGACTCCGGCGGTTGCGGGGAGGGAAATCACGGTTACCCCGGCGGGAACGGCGGCCGGGTGCGGGTCGATATAGTAGACCGGCACTCCGGGGCGTACGTAATGCAGAAGTCCGGCGGCGGGGTAAACGTTGAGCGAAGTGCCGATTACGACGAACACGTCAGCTTCCTGCACGAGGTCGATCGCAGGCTCTATGTTAGGGACCGCTTCCTGGAAGAATACGATATGGGGGCGTACGCGGTGGCCGTCGATGACGGTTTCCGGGGTTGTCTCAAGCGCTTCGGGACGGAGGGTGTAGACTTTGCTTTCGTCGTCGAGCGCACGGACCTTCATAAGTTCTCCGTGGAGGTGGAGGACATTTTTTGAGCCTGCACGTTCGTGGAGGTCGTCGACATTCTGGGTGATGATATATACGTCGTAGTCCTTTTCAAGGTCCACGAGACCAAGGTGTCCGGCATTTGGAGCTGCTTTAAGCAGGTCGCGGCGGCGCGCGTTGTAGAACTGGTGGATTAGCGCCGGGTTGCGCACGAAGCCGTCGTGCGACGCTACCTCCATCACATTGTAGTTTTCCCACAGGCCTCCCGCGTCGCGGAAAGTGCTGATGCCGCTTTCGGCGCTCATTCCGGCGCCGGTAGAGATTACGAGTTTCTTTTTCATGGCGAAACGATAGTTGCTGACTACAAAACCGCCTGGCAACGGAGTTGGTTCAAATCTGCGAAAGAGCCTGTCCTAACAGGGCGAAGGCGAGGTAATAGATACAGAGGTGGCTTAGCACCAGTAAGGCGAGGATGATCCAGGTCATATAGGTGCGCCGGCCGTAGCATTGCCAGGCCAGGAAGCCGGAACAGAGCACGTAGCAGGGGTAGAACCATATAAGGCCGCGGGTGAGGACATCCGCCCGCTCCGCCATTTCCAGAATCCAGGGGAACGACAGCCCGGGTGCCACGCACAGAATCAGGATAATCCACATCCACCAGGGGACGCGGGGCGTTTTCTTTGGAAGTGTTTCCTGGCCGCTCATCGCTTGTCCTTTTCTTTGAGGTAAGATTTGACCGTCTCGCGTATGCCGTCGCGTAGCGAGAAACGGGGAGCAAAACCGAAATCGCGCTTAGCGTCGGAGACATCGGCCTTCCAGTTACGCTGGCGCATGATTTTGAATTTGTCGCGGTTGAGGGTCGAGGGTTTCAGGCGCGCCTGGCCGATTTTTTCAGCTACGAACGACGCGACCCATACCAGCGGCATCGGGAGGCGCACGGGTATGACGAATTTCGTTCCAAGCTCTTCCGTCACAATCTTGCGGAACTCCTTCTGGGTATAAGCCCGGTCTTCGGAGATGATGTACTTTTTCTTTTCAACCCCGGACTCGAAGGCGCGGAACATCGCTTCAACGAGGTCGTCGACATAGATGAACGTGAGCATCTGGCGTCGCAGCCCGACGGAAAAGTCGAAATGGCGGTCAATAGCCTGTATCATCATCAGATAGTCCTTCTCGTGGGGGCCGTAGACGCCGGTCGGGCGGAAGATTATATAAGGTATGCCGGAGAGGTGTTCCAGGTATTGCTCCGCCTTGATTTTGGAGAGGCCGTAGCGGGTGTCGGGGTTCGGAACCATATCGGACGACAAGGGGGTGTACCCCTTCTCGTCGCCTGGGCCGAGGGCTGACAGCGAGCTCATGAACAGGAAGCGCCGCGGCACGCGGCCGGTAGCTTTCAGCGTCTCAACGAACCGGCGGAGATACTCGAAATTAACTTTGTTAAATTCCGGGAACCCCCCGGCGGCCTTGGTAGCTCCGAGGTTGTATATGATGTACTCCCACGGCTCGGAGGCAGAGACAGCTTCGGTCGTTTGCGCCTGGTCGTCGTAGTCGAGCACCAGGAATTTCAGCGCCGGGTCGGCAAGATAGCGGCGCGAGGTCGTTTCGCGGACCGCGGCGGTTACCTCCATGCCTCGGCGAAGCCCCTCCGCGCAGATGAATCCCCCGATAAATCCCCCCGCGCCGACAACGAGCAGGCGCTTCCCGGAGAGACTGTTTTTCGGAGTGTAGTTTGTATCGTTGTTATCCATTGTATTCAGCCATTGCTTGACGGTAAACCTCCATGGTCTGCGTGGACATATCGGTATCGTTGAATCTCTCGACATATGCCCTTCCTTCGGCGGCGACGCGGCTCCTTTCGGCCGGGTCGCCATACAGGCGCGTCACTACTTCGGCCCATGCGGCCTCGTCGTCCGGGTCAACCGCGGGAGTCGACGGGCCTCCGGCTTCTTCCAGGCAGGAACCGGTCGCGACTACAGCCGGAGTTCCGCAATAGAGGCTTTCGATAACCGGGATTCCGAATCCCTCGAAGCGGGAGGTGTAGGAGGAGCAGACGGCCCCGGCGTAAAGCGCCGGGAGGTCGGCGAAGGGGGCATTGTCTATAAATCTAACCCTTCCTCCGAGGTTGTGTTCACGGATATAGCTGTCGAGCTCGAGGGCGTAGTCGGTGCGTCGGCCAACTATGACGAGCGACAGGTCAGCGGGAATAGCCCGGAGCCCTTTTACCGCGAGAAGCTGGTTTTTGCGGCGTTCGACTGTTCCCACGGCCACTATGTAAGGCCCCGAGATTCCGTGTTTCTCCCTCACGGCGGCGATTTCCTCCGGGGCGGGGACGCGGTGGAACTGCGAGGCGCAACCCTGGTAAACGATGCTGATTTTCGCCGGGTCTATTCCGTAGAAATCGACCACGTCGCGGGCGGTACATTCTGAAATTGCGATTACGCGGGTCGCGGCGCGGGCGGCGCGGGCAAATTTGTAGTCGTAGATTTTCCTGTCAATCGCCGCGTAACATTCCGGGAAGTGGCGGAAGATTACGTCGTGGATTGTCACCACCGACGGCTTTCCGAGTTTTTCGATGTCGAGCGGTAGCTCGCCCGACAGGCCGTGGAAGAGGTCAACACCGTCGCGCCGCGCCTGGGCCGTTATCCCGCCGTTGACGCGCCAAAGGCCGCTCATCTTCCTCCAGGCCCATCGGTCGGGGACGCGGAACTTGATGTTTCCGAACCGCGACAGGGGTTTGAGCCGCGGGTTATCCGACAGCGAGGGGGTATAAAGCAGGTAGCTGTTGTCGGGGTATTGCCCTGCCAACAGCTCTACGAGCAGCCGGGAATAGTTTCCCAGCCCGGTATTGTTTTTGACGGCGCGTTTACCGTCGTAGCCGATAATCATTCGGAACGGAGGGGTATGGTGCGTTCTATCGAGTTGTCGAGCGAAATCAGCGTCTCGGTGCCGGTAACGCCGGGAATCATCTGTATCTTTCGGTTAAGGAGGTCCATCAGATGCTCGTTGTCGCGCACGAAGAGCTTGACCATCATCGTGTACGGGCCGGTTGTGAAATGACATTCGACAACTTCGGGAATCATCTCGAATTCAGGCACGACGGTCTGGTACAGCGCGCCGCGCTCGAGGTTAACCCCGATATAGGCACAGGTGGAATATCCGAGCTTCTTGGGGTTTACGGTGTATCCTGAGCCGGTAATGATACCGAGGTCGATCATGCGCTGTATGCGCTGGTGGATCGCGGCGCGGGAGACGCCGCACTCCTGGGCCACATCCTTCGAGGGGATGCGGGCGTTGTGCATGACGATGGAGAGTATCTTTCTGTCGAGGTTGTCGATATTGTCAATTTTTTCCATATGTGACTGAGGTCTGATTATTTTCCGCAAAATTAGCAAAATGCCGCCAAATAAGCAAGAAAATGCGCCAAATGCCCGGTTTCGTGGCGCTAATTGCCTCATTTGTCCAACTAATCCCGTTGTTTTGTCTCGGCGATGGGCAGGTCGATTTCAAAGGAAGTGCCTTTCCCCGGTTCGGACCAGGCCACGAAAATACGCCCTTTGTGGTATTGCTCGACAATGCGTTTGGCGAGTGTCAGGCCGAGCCCCCAGCCCCGTTTTTTTGTAGTGAAACCGGGGTTGAAGACGGTTTTTTGGTTTTTGCGGGGGATACCCTTCCCGGTGTCGGTGACTGTTACGCGGGCTTTGCCACCCGCTGCCGAAGTGGCGACGATGATTGAGCCGGTACCCTCCATCGCGTCTACCGCGTTCTTGATGAGGTTTTCCATCACCCATTCGAGGAGCGGGGCGCTGAGACTTACCGGTAGCGGGGTGTCACACAACTCTACTGAAAGGTTGATGCGCGAGGAAATCCTGGTTTTCATGTACGACGCGGCGCGGAATACAACCTCGTTGAGGTCGTCCCGTTCCATCTGCGGCTGTGAGCCGATTTTGGAGAAGCGCGACGCGATTGTCGACAGGCGGTTGACATCCTTGTTCATTTCCCCTACCATTTCCGGGTCAGCCCCGGTGTCTTTCAGGATTTCGGTCCATGCCATCAGCGATGAAATCGGGGTGCCGAGCTGGTGGGCCGTCTCTTTCGACAGCCCGACCCACACCTTATTCTGCTCGGCGCGCTTGGTCGAACTGACGGCGAAATATACGACGGCTATGAACGCGAGCATCACCAGGAGCTGGATGTAGGGGTAGTAGCTGAGGCGGCGCAGCAGCTTCGAGTCGTCGTAATAAAGGTGCTGGAGGTTGTCGGCGGAGATTATGATGTGGATTACGTTATGCCTCTCCGCGAGGTCGGTGAGCTTGTGGCGCAGATAGCGCTCGTTGACGGGGGAGATGTAATAAGTATCGGCCGAGTCAATCGGTTCCGGCAGGTCGAAATTGCGGTGGTCAAGGATGTTGCCGTCGTCGTCGGTCAGGATGACGGGGATGTTGTGGTTGCGCTGTATTATGGAGAACAGAAAGTCGATATTTTCCGCCTGGGCCGCGTCGTCGCCGGGGAGAGAGCTTATGTCGGCGAGCTGCTTGGTGGCGTCGGCCCAAATCTGCATGCGTTCTCTTTCCTGGGCCGCGAGGTCCTCCACCAGGTTGTTGGAAACATACAGGAAATAGGCTACCACCCCGACGGAAATCGCCAGGAAGAGCGCCGTGCCGTACTTTCTAATGTCGTAGATGTTCATCGGGCCTGTTGTTTGAGGTCTTCGAGGATGAAGCGGGCAACAGAGTCCGCGCTGTTTGGCCCTATGACTATGTCGGCTGCTTCCTTGACTTCGGGGAAGGCGTTTTCTACGGCAACCCTGACATCCGCCACGCGCATCATCGGGAGGTCGTTGAGGTTGTCGCCGAAGACTACAACCCGGGTAGCCCCGGTCTGCCGCGCCATCTCGCCGACGGCCTTTGCTTTCGATACTCCGGGAGCGTAAATATCAATCAGTCCCGTGTCGGGAGTTATGACGTCCTTGTACCAGGAGACGGAACATTCCGTCACCTTTTGCAGTTCGCCGCAGACCCCGGCGATGATCTTTTCCGGCCCGGTGGCGAAAAAGAGCGCCACGCGGTCGCGGCGCGCCGGATTCTGCCCCAGGTGGAAGCGCTTGAGGGTCAGATGGCGCCTCTCCTCGTAAAATGAGAGCTCCCGGCGGCTCATTACCTTCGAGTGGTAGACATTCAGGAAGGAGTCGCCCGACACGCAGTATGTGAACGGGCGGAGGCTTACCCGTTCGAACGCCTCGGCTATGCGGTCGGCATCCTCTTCGGGAATGGTCGTGATCGAGCGGAACCGCTGTCCGTCGAGGTCCCATTGGGCGGCCCCCGTCATTACGATGGCGGGTAACGTCATCCTGACGCCGCTGAGGAGGGGCTGCACGGTTGCCGGGGTGCGGGCGGTGGCGACCGTGAACAGCGCGCCCTCCGCGATTGCCTCGTTGAGCATTTCCGCCGTCGCGGGGGAGACGCGGGAGGTATTGTCGAGCAGCGTGCCGTCGAGGTCGCTTACATATAGGGTCTTTGCAATCATATCACAAAGTTAATTCTTTTATGTGAAAAAACGAATACAATGCATGCCTCGCCGGAATTTTTAGGCATCCCGGATGTGGATTATATGATTTTTTGCTAAATTTGTTGTTTGATTCGTTTAACGACATTATTTAGCCTCATATATGTATCAGGATTCAGATTACGATACCGATAACAGGAACAAGCCCGGCGGCGATGCCCCGAAGACGCGCAAGCCGCTATGGAAGAGGGCGCTCAAATGGCTCGGCGTGACCGCCGGCGCGCTCGCGGTCCTTTTCGTGGCGATATGCTCGCTGATAGTCTGGATTCTAACCCCGGCCCGTCTGACCCCGCTGGTCGAGGAACAGGCCGGGAAATATATCAACGGCAAGCTGGATGTCGAAAAGGTTGAGCTGACGTTCTGGCATACTTTTCCCCGGATGGTGCTGGAGGTGGATTCCCTGGTGCTGACTTCCGACGCGCTGGCCGCGCTGCCGGATTCGGTCGCGTCGAAACTCCCGGCCGACGCATCGCGGCTCCTGTCGGTAAAGTCGTTCAAGGGGAGTGTCAACGTCATGGCGCTGCTTGTCGGCAAAATCTCGCTTCATGACGTGGCTTTCGTCGGTCCGAAGGTGAATATCGTCCAGGCTACCGACTCGCTTTCCAACCTGGATATTTTCCCTCCGTCGGAAGTGTGCGAAGAGGAGAAGGAGGAACCTCTCAGCCTGCCCGACATATCAATCAGCCGGTTTACGATACAGGACGCGGCTCCGTTGCGCTACGTTTCGATTCCTGACTCATTGGATGTCGCGGTCGCGGTTAGGAAAGTAGAGCTTACAGGGGAGGGTGCGCCGATGTACGCGCTCGTTCTCAAAGGTGGTCTATCGATGCCGCTCCTTGAGGAATATAATTTCAAAACGTTGGCTTTCGGCACGGATGGCAATATCACCTGGCGCCCGGAGGATCCCCTCTCGCTCGCTTTGGAAAATTTCGACATATACCTTGACAATTTCCGTTTCCTGGTCAACGCGACGGTTGACGCGGCTCAGGCGCCGATGCTTAACGAGCTTAGGGTCAGATCGGAAGGACTGAAGGTCTCTGACATGCTTCCGCACATCCCCGCCGAGTATTCTTCTCTTGCGGAACCCCTGAAAACGGATATGGAGGTCGAAATGGCGTTCAATCTCACCTCTCCGTGGAATATGGCTGACACGGTGCTTCCGTCGTTCACAGCCAATCTCAACATACCCGACTGCTCGTTATCTTACGAGAACGCGCGAATCGACAAATTCGCAGCCGCGATAGCCGCCCGTTATGACGGTGCCGTGCCTGACGATTCAGAATTTGAAATAGAGCGATTCGTGGTCAAAGGTCTCGGTGCGGATGTCGATCTGAAGGGAACGATTTCAAAGATTGTGTCTGATCCGAGAGTGCGGGGCGCGTTTAAAGGGCGCATTGACCTCGGGCAGCTACCTCCGAGAATCGCAGCCGCGATTCCCGCGAAATTCTCCGGCGTGATTGACGGCAATGCCGACTTCAATCTCGCGGCGAGCGACTTTTCGGGCCAGCAGTTCCACAGGGCCGATATCAAGGGGGAGCTTAATCTGCGCCGCATTCATGCCGAAGTTCCCGAGACGGGGACGGCTTTCATTGAGCTTGCCACGCTGGATTTCGGCACCAACGGGAAGTTTGTCACTCCCGACGGGGCGAAAGTCGATTCTTTGTTACAGGTATCGCTGAAAGTTGATTCCCTCTCGTTCAGCGGCATGGGAATGGACCTGGAAGCCCGCGACTTTATGGCGGGGGCGGGAGCGATGAACCGCAGCACTTCGGCTGACACTACCGAGATTAACCCCTTCGGGTTCCGCATCGCCGTGGACCGTCTGAAATTCGATTCACCGGCAGATACCCTGCGCGCCCGTCTGCGCAAGGCATCGATTGCCGGAGCGCTCCGTCGATATATGGGGGATGCGAAGTCGCCGCAGATGGGGCTTCGCGTGGAAGCCGGGGCGATGTTCCTGGGGCAGGCCCTTACAAAGGTCGCTATGCTGAAGTCGAATATGGATCTCACGGTGCATATGCGCCAGCGGCGACACCGCCCGGCCGATGGTACTCATCCGCGCTCCAACCGGGGGCACCGGACCGATTCCGCCGCGGTTTCCAACGAGGGGAATCTCAACTTGACCCTCGACGCGAAAGAACGGTCGCTGCTGCGCCGCTGGGATTTCCGCGGCAGGGTAACCGCGCGACGCGGCCGCCTGGTCACACCGTATTTCCCGCTTGACAACCGCCTGAGCCATATCGACCTCCGCTTCAACAACGACTCAGTTGTGCTGTCGAACCTCTCTTACCGGGCCGGGCGGAGTGACTTCCTTCTCAACGGTACGATTTCAAACCTGCGCCGGGCGCTAACCTCGAAGCGAAACAACACAATACGGGTGGAATTTGGCGTGCGGTCCGACACTATCAATGTAAACGAGATTGTCCAGGCGCTCTTCGCGGGCCCTGCGCTCGCCCAGCAGGCCGATTCGGCGATGGTCTGGAGCGACAGCGAGACAGATGACGGAGGGCTTGTCGAAATGGCCGACACGGTGAAGACCGGGCCGCTTCTTGTGCCGCGTAACGTCGAGGCACGGCTGCATATGAGGGCCGACAACATTCTCTATTCAGACCTGGCGCTCAGAGATTTCCACGGCGACCTGATGGTTTTTGACGGTGCTGTCAACCTACGCGACCTCTCAGCCTCGACCGACATAGGATCGGTAGATGTCGACGGACTTTATTCCGCACCGACCCCCGAAGACCTCCAGTTCGGCCTGGGGATGAGGGTGCATGACTTCCGGCTCGACAGGCTTGAGTCGCTGATTCCGTCTATTGACTCCCTGCTTCCGGCGCTGCAGAGCTTCGGCGGCATCGTCAACGCCGATGTAGCAGTCACAACCGACCTGATGCCTAACATGGATATCGACATACCGACTCTGAAGGCCGCCATTAAAATCGAGGGGGACTCGCTGGTGCTCCTCGACCCCGAAACGTTCAAGACCATATCAAAGTGGCTTCTGTTCCGCGACAAGAAAAAGAACATGATCGACCATATGGCTGTCGAGGTCGTGATTGACAACTCTACTATCGAGCTGTATCCCTTTATGTTTGACATGGACCGTTACCGCCTCGGAGTCATGGGGCATAACGACCTGGCAATGAACCTCAACTACCATGTTTCGGTGTTGAAGTCCCCCATACCCTTTAAGTTCGGAATCAATATCAAGGGAACTCCCGACAAGATGAAAATAAGGCTCGGGGGCGCCAAGTTCAAAGAGCGCATGGCGGTAGAACGCCAGGCAATCGCGGACACGACGCGAATCAACCTTGTGGAGCAGATAGACCGCGTGTTCCGCACCGGCATATCCAAGGCCAAACTCGGCAAGCTCGACTTCCCGGAGTCATCTAATGCCGGGAATGTTAGCGGTTCCCGGCCCGGAGGGCGCGGCTCCCGGCTTGACAGAGCCGGCGGCATAGCTTCCCCCTCGACGGCAATCGGCACGGGTGATAATATCACGGCCACAGACTCCCTGATTATGATTAAGCAGGGGATGATTGACAATCCCGACAAACGCCGCTTCCCGCTTTCGAAGCAGCCCCCGGTTGTCCCCGTACTGCAAGAGGATAAGAAGAAATGAACTGCCGGCGGTTACATATATTGATGCTCGCTTTCGCCGCTGGGCTGTGCGCTGTGGCAGCAACCGGGCATTTCAGCGTTGACGGGTTGGAGTATTCAATCTTGACGGGCAACTACGCGTCGTTGGTCAAGGCTGATGCATCCTTGACGGGGCCGGTTGTCATTCCGTCGTCAGTAAGGGCGGACGATGTGCTGTATGCGGTCACAGCGATTGACGATAAGGCGTTTGAGGAGTGCGTAGGCGTGACTTCCGTAACGATTCCTGAAAGCGTTCTTTCAATCGGAAACGATGCTTTCAGTTTCTGCTCGTCCCTTGCGGAAGTGGTGGTCGCTGACGGCAGACAACCCCTTTCAATGGGGTATATTCCGATGCTCAACGCCGGGCTGTTTGCCGATGCCCCGGTCGCGACGCTGTATCTCGGTCGCGAGCTTACCTATACCTCACGGCGAGGCTATTCCCCGTTTTCCGACAACAAGAGTCTTGCATCAATAACAATCGGAGCAAACGTCTCGAAATTGGGCGAGTATATGTTTGCCGGATGTACCTCGGTAAAGAATATCATACTGCTGAATCCTACTCCCCCGGCGCTCGCACCTACCTCTTTTAGCGGAATCATAGCAGAGGGATGCGGTCTGAAAGTGCCGGTCGGCGCTGTTGAGGCATATCGTTCAGCTCCAGGCTGGTCGGAGTTCCCATATATAACCGACGGAACTTCGTCTCTTCAAGAGCCGCAGGGGGAAACGCCCTGTCGGGTTGAGGTCGGGGCAGGAACGATAAGACTGTCGGGGCTGGCGGAGGGTGCGGTGGCGCGCCTGAGTCGGATTGACGGCGCGGTTGTCGCCAGCCGTAGGGCAGAGTCGGGCGTTACTATGTTCGAGGGAGTGATGCCGGGCTGTTATGTGCTGACAGTCAGCGACGCGTGTCCCTCTGTTACCCTGAAATTAATAATGCGTTGAGGCTGTCAGTTCCGATACGTGATTGCGATGGGCGCCATTTCTTATTTTTTTGACGGACACGGTGGGGAATGTCAGGGAATTTGCGTAATTTTGCAAGGAATTTTGCGAAGAAGTTAATTGAGACATTCTCATATATATATACTGCTGATATTCGTGGCGTCTCTTCTCGCGGGGAATCTCTTCTCCCGCGACGGCCTTGACGCATCCTCGCAGGTCCCTGTGGCCGACGCACCGGCCGAGCTTGCGGATTCTTCGCAGGACATACCGCTCCTTTCCGCTCCCGCCCGGACGCTTTTCTCCCCCACTGATTCGGCGGTGATTGATTCGATGAACGGCGCGTGGCTGATGGCCGACACAGCTGCTGTCGATTCCGTGCCTTATGCGAATGACTCCGTCCGTGCGGCAGCCGACTCATTAGCCGTCGTTCCCGACTCGCTCCGGCGCCCGCGTCAGTCGAAAATCCGCCGTCAGAAAGTCGATCTCGACAACCAGGTTGTGTTCTCGTCGGCTGACTCCATGATTCTTATCGGGCGTCAGACAACGTATATGTACGGCGACGGCAAGGTCGACTACGGAAACCTGAAACTTACCGCCTCGGAAATCCAGCTCGACCTGGATTCCAGCATTGTCTACGCCTGCGGTACCCCGGACTCGATCGGCGACCTTCAGGGAACCCCCGTGTTCGAGGAGGGGGGCACGAGCTACGAGTCCAAAACGATGCGCTATAACTTCAAGTCGAAGCGCGGATTTATCTCCGATGTCATAACGCAGCAAGGCGAGGGGTATCTAACCGGAGGCCAGACGAAGAAGACCGCCGGGGAGGATTACTACATACAGAACGGCAAATACACCACCTGCGACAACCACGAGGACCCTCACTTCTGGCTGCAACTTACCCGCGCGAAGGTAAGACCGAAGAAAAACATCGTGACGGGCCCGGCGTATATGGTGCTCGCGGGGCTGCCGCTCCCTCTCGCCGTGCCGTTCGGCTATTTCCCCTTTACCGACAAATACGCTTCCGGCGTGATTGTCCCGACGTTCGGCGACGACTACAACCGCGGCTTCTACCTCAGCGACGGCGGCTATTATTTCGCCATAAATGACAATATTGATATGGCATTGACGGGGGAAATATACACCAAGGGCTCGTGGGGCCTGTCCGCCCAATCGACCTACAACAAGCGTTATAAGTTCAACGGCCGCTTCAATATCAATTACCTGAAAAGCATCTACGGAGAGAAGGGGGATCCCGACTATTCCACGGCAACGAACTTCCAGGTAATATGGAGCCACACGCAGGATTCAAAGGCGAACCCCAACATGAACCTGTCGGCATCGGTGAACTTCACTACTTCGGGCTATACCCGCAACTCGGTTAACTCCTATTATTCGAGCGCGTTCACCGAGAACACGAAGAGTTCGACTGTCAACCTCTCATACCGCTTCCCGCAGTCGAAATGGTCGCTATCGACCTCGCTGAATATCTCGCAGCGCACTCAGAACTCGACCCTCGCTATCTCGTTCCCTAACATCAACGTCACGATGTCGCAGACCAACCCCTTTAAGCGCAAAAAGGCTGTCGGCGACGAGAAATGGTACGAGAAAATCCGCCTGTCCTACTCCGGCCAGTTTCAGAACTCCCTTACAGCGCCGCAGAACGAGTTTTTCCACAAGTCGCTGATCAAGGACTGGCGCAACGGCATGAAGCACAGCGTGCCTATCTCCGCGACCTTCTCTCTCTTCAAATATTTCAACCTCACGCCGTCGATTTCGCTCAACGACCGAATGTACACCCAGAAGGTGCGCCGCTCGTGGGACCCCGCCGCTTCGGCCGAGGTAGCCGATACGTCGTACAGCTTCTACAACGTATGGGACTTCAACGCGTCCGTTTCGCTCGATACGAAGATTTACGGCTTCTTCCAGCCGCTGCCGTTCTTAGGGGACAAGGTGAAGATGATACGCCACGTCCTCACCCCGACAATCTCGTTTACCGGCGCTCCCGACTTCGGCTCGTCGTTCTTCGGCTATTACGGCCAATACAGCTACGTCGACCCGCAGGGCAACAAGCAGACGAGGCGCTACTCGCTGTTCCCCAACGCGCTTTTCGGAGTACCGGGAGAAGGGCGCACGGGAGCTGTCTCCGTCTCTCTCGCCAACAATGTCGAGATGAAGGTCAAGAGCGACAACGACTCCATCGGAGAAAAGAAGATTTCGCTTATCGAGAATTTCACCGTATCGCAGAGCTACAACTTCGCGGCTGACTCCCTGAATTGGAGTAACATCAACACCTCGTTGCTGCTGCGCCTGACCAAGCAGTTCAACCTGAGCCTTTCAGCAACCTGGGACGTGTATACCTACCAGCTTAACGCCGCCGGTAACCCGGTGCGCGTCAACGTGCCCCGCTGGAAAGTCGGCAAGGGGCTTGGTCGCCTGTCGTCTACCGGCACCTCCTTCTCGTACACCTTCAACAACGACACTTTCAAAAAGAAGAAAAAGGATGACGGAGGGAAGGGAAAAGGGCAGAACAATCCGCCCCCCGACGAATCGTCGGGTTTCGACAACGACTACCTGAACCGCGATACCCGCGGAGGGCGCGGCGGCCACAACCACGGTAACGACGACATCACGCTTGACGAGGACGGCTATGCCCCGTGGTCGGTTCCCTGGAGCCTCAGCGTCAACTACTCGATCAACTACTCCTACGGGGCCTTCAACAAGAAGAAAATGGAGTATGACGGCCGCATAACGCAGAATCTCAGCCTGTCGGGCAATATCCGCCCGACAAAGAACTGGGAGTTTTCCGCAACGGCATCCTACAACTTCGATACCCACAAAATCGCGTACATGAACATCAATATCGGGCGCGATCTCCACTGTTTCGCGATGCGTGCGAGTGTGATTCCCGTCGGCCCGTATAAGAGCTATAACTTCCATATCTCAGTGAAGTCGTCGCTCCTGAGCGACCTGAAGTACGACAAACGCTCTTCCCGTACCAACGGTATCGAGTGGTACTGACGCTCTCCCTTTTACTCTCCACCCTTCACCTTTCACCCTTCACCGTCTTCACCCCTTTCACCAAATGATTACACAGGAACAGCTTAAAGAGACAATTGAACGCAAAAACGCCTTGAAAAAGTACCTCGACATTGATTCCAAGAAAATCCAGATAGAGGAGGAGGAGCTGCGCACCCATGTGCCTGACTTTTGGGAGCATCCGAAGGAGGCGCAGGCGCAGATGAAAAAAATCAAGGACCTCCAGGCGTGGGTCAACGGCTATCACGATGTCGAGGTGGCCGTCGACGAGCTTGCCAACGCGTGGGATTTCTATAAGGAAGAACTCGTTACGGAGGAGGAACTCGATGCGTTCTATGCCGACGCCTTATCGAAAATCGAGGCGCTCGAGCTTCGCAACATGCTTCGCCGCGAGGAGGACAGCATGGATGTCGTCATAAAGATTAACTCCGGCGCCGGGGGCACCGAGAGCCAGGACTGGGCCTCGATGCTTATGCGCATGTACCTGCGCTATTGCGAGAAGCATGGCTACAAGACCTCCGTGGCCAACCTTCTTGAAGGTGACGAGGCCGGAATCAAGTCCTGCACCATCAATGTCGAAGGGGATTTCGCCTACGGTTATCTGAAGAGCGAGAACGGCGTCCACCGCCTGGTGCGCGTGTCGCCGTATAACGCGCAGGGCAAGCGTATGACTTCGTTCGCATCTGTATTCGTTACCCCGCTGGTCGATGATTCGATTGATGTGAAAATCGAGCCTGCACTTATGTCGTGGGACACGTTCCGCTCAGGTGGCGCGGGTGGTCAGAACGTCAACAAGGTGGAGTCCGGCGTGCGTCTGCGCTACCAGTACACCGACCCCTACACCGGCGAGAAGGAGGAAATCCTGATTGAAAACACCGAGACCCGCGACCAGCCAAAGAACCGCGAAAACGCCCTGCGCCACCTCCGCTCGATTCTCTACGAGAAGGAGATGAACCACCGCCTGGAGGAACAGGCGAAGGTCGAGGCCGGGAAGATGAAAATCGAATGGGGTTCGCAGATCCGCTCTTACGTATTCGACGACCGCCGCGTAAAGGACCACCGCACAGGCTACCAGACTTCGGATGTCGGCGGCGTGATGGACGGCGACCTCGACGGCTTCATCAAGGCTTACCTGATGGAGTTCGCCGGCACCCAGGAATAACACCCGTAGATTCGTCGGCACCCAGGACCAAACTCAGCAGACAATAATACGGAAGCCATTGTCCGAACTAAGCGGCGAAGCCGCGGTGTAATTATAGCCCCAGGTCGAGCGTCGGAGACGCGATGGCCTGGGGTTTGTTTCCGAGTCCCGAGCGACGGCCTTGACGAGGTCGTATAATATAGATTAGCGGAGGGCTTGGGCGTGGGAGGCTGTGATTGCATCGATGGGGAGGGGGGACTCGTCTGTTTCGGCGAGGCGCTGCGGGGCCGGGACCGCGGTGAGTGCGTCGGGATTGAAACGTTCCCCGAACGAGATATAAAGACCTGCTTTGGCGAGCTGGTCGGCTTGCTGTGCCTTTCCTCGGAAGCCGTGGATAATCCATGGCTGGGTGGGGCTGACTTCCTTGCGGATGGCGAGAAGCTGTTGCTGCGCTTTGACGAGATGGATTATCAGGGGAAGGCCGAGGGCTTCGCTTAACGCTATATGGCGGCGGAAACGCTCTTCCTGGATTGCCGCGTCAGGGCCTTTGAGCGCGTCCAGTCCTGTTTCCCCTATGGCCGCCGTATTGCCGTGGAGGAGGGCGGCTGAGAGAACTGCGAAGCGCCTGTCTTCCTCTTCAGGGGAGATGTAAGGCTCCCATGGATGTATGCCGGCGGAGAAAAGCGTGTCGGGTCGTGTGGCCGCAAATTCGGCTGCTTCTTCCGGCAGAAGGGACACGAGTGCCGCAGGGTTGTTTTCGCGGCGGTGGGTATGTATGTCCCTGAGACCGCGCAGCCGTTCGGGAAGAGGGGGAATCATGGCACCGGGTCGTAGCCGCTGCCTCCCCAGGGATGGCAGCGCGAAATGCGTTTTACGGATAGCCACAAGCCTTTGAGGGGCCCGTGGCGGCGGAGCGCTTCAAGGGCGTATTCGGAGCAGGTCGGGGTGAACCGGCAAGCGGCCGGAAACATCGGGGATATGCAGTATCGGTAGAACTTGACGCACACTATCAGCGGCGCGGCGAGAATCTTCGACAACGACCAGTTGCTATTGCTGTCCGGCTGCGGCATCGTCGGGAGAGTGGGTTTCAGCGGCGGGAACCGCGATTTTTTTCAGCAGGCGCTTCATTGCACCGTCGACACGGGCATACGGTTCCGTCCCTTGCGCGACGTAGACGAATACTATATCGGTCGCCGCCAATGGTTCCGTAGCGGCTGCCGGGCGGCGCAGGCGGTATGCCTCGCGTATGCGACGGCGCATCAGTACCCTGTCAACCGCTTTGCGTACCTTCTTCTTCGGTACGGAAATCATGAATTTCAACGGCTCGTCGGCCTCGCGGCGGCGTACACCCTCGGCGCTCCATACGGCTCGGAGTGGGTAGGCCAAAGCGCTGCGACAGCCATTGGCCTGGCTGAAAAGCCGGTCGATGGCTGTCTGCGAGCATAGCTTGTGGGATTTTCCTAAGCCATAGGTTTTCACGACGGGAAGCGGTTTGGGGTCTGTCCTTATTCTTATTCGGTGGAATCCTGGTTCTCTTTGAGGAAGAGGTCGAGGGCGGCCGTGATTGAGGGCGCTTTGGGGTTGGGGGCCTCGAGGTCGAGGCGTAGTCCGGCGTCTTTTACGGCTTTCGCGGTAGCCGCGCCGAGGCATCCGATGCGGACGTCTCCCTGTCCTTCCTTAAATTCGGGGAAGTTCTTCAGCAACGCGTCGATTCCGGCGGGGGAGAAGAACAGGAGCATGTCGTAGTCGAATTTCTCCTCAGGGGAGAAGTCGTTGCTGACGGTGCGGTACATTACTGCTTTGGTGTAGTCGATGCCGCACTGGTCGAGCACGTTGGGGGCACCGTTGTGAACGTCGGAGACCGCGAACAGGAATTTTTCCTTGTTATGTTTCGTGAGGTATGGAATAAGCTCGTCGAGTTTGCCGGTAAGACCGTGGAAGATTTTGCGCTTGCGGTAGACGATGTATTTCTGCAGGTAGAGGGCGATTGCCTCGGTCGTGCAGAAATATTTCATCGTGTCGGGAATAGAGATTCGCATCTCCTCGCAAAGGCGGAAGAAATGGTCAATCGCGGTGCGCGCGGTGAAAATTACAGCCGTGTAGTCGGCGATGTTGATTTTCTGCTGGCGGAACTCGCGGGCCGACAACCCCTCGACTTTGATAAACGGGCGGAAAACCACCTCGGCGCCGTAGCGCTCGGCGATGTCATAGTAGGGCGATTTGTCGGAAGTAGGCTTAGGCTGCGATACTAAAATCTTCTTTACTTTCACGATAATGAGCTGAATTGTCAACCCTATGTTAAATCTCTCAATCGGGTTGATGAATTTAACTGATTAGCGGTGTGAGATTCATTAAGTAAGCCTGAATTGGAGACTTTGCTTGCTTAAATATCTTGACCGGTATTTTCAACGCGCAAAGTTACGAAATTTTCCCAAGATTCCGGCTAATTCCCTCATTAAAAAACTGTAAAACCGACAATTTCGCCTCGGCATATGGCTCGGGCAATCCTGATCAGGGCGGCCGGCGGAAGTATTTCGAGAGCCCCGACGTACAGGATGAAATACACCAGCGACAGCGGTCCGCGGTAAAAAATGCGGAACCCTTTCGCTATGAACACGAGCCTGGTCGCGACATAGGATGCCGCGCATACGGCGAGCATCGCCCCGGTGGCCCCGGGATAGAAAAGAGCCACGAGCATCGGAATTGTGATTAACTGGGCAAGCAGCACGGAAGAGGCGTTTAGCCCGCGGCGCCACTGGGAGCAGCGCAGGGGGTCGGTGAAGGCGTATCCGACGGTTCCTACCGCCGCGAGCTGGAAAAGATAGTAGCTCCCGGTCGCCGCGGTGAGCCATCCTATCGCCGACGAAAGGGTCGCTCCGTGGCCGATCCATCCGAATCCGGCGGTATTTCCCCTCGGCGCGAGCCACAGCAGGAACATGACGGCGGAAAACACGCACAGTTGCGCGATCAGGAGGAATATCGAGCGGGTCTCGTTGGCGGTGTGCTCGTCGAAAACGTTGGCGCGGCGGCGAAGCGACCACAGGTCCTGCGGGAGCGCGTGGAACAGGCGCCGTATGTGGCGCATGTTGAGCGCGAGTAGCACAAGCACTCCGACGATGATACCCATAACCTGCGGGTCGGTTCCCGCCGTGACGGCCCTCGGGGTGCCTACTACGCCTCGCTCCCATTCGGGGGGGCGGGTGGAGTACAGCGCTTTTTCCTCCGCGGTCATCGGCGCTTCCCAGGCCAGGCATACCCCTGTGGGGGCAAAGGGCTCGCGGGGAGCATCCTCGACGGATACTCCCCACTCTGCGGCGCTCTCGGGCGCGGGCCCCGGGTGCTGAGAAGCTGCTATGGTGTCAGCCGCGGGCATGCGTTCGTTTGTACTCGTCGCGCAGCGTGTCGACGACGTTGATTATATAGTCGCCTGTCTTTTCGAGGGTCGAGATGATGTCCATGTAGTAGATACCGCTCTGGTACTCGTAGTGGCGCTCGTTGATGTTCTCGACGTTGGCGGTTCGGAGCTGGTTGCGCAGGTTGTTGATTTCGCGCTCGCGGTTGTAGGAGCGCAGGATGTCCGGCTCGGTCTGTTTCTCTATGTCGCTCAGGAGGAGGATCATGTTCTCCATCGCCTTGGCTACGTAGTCAAACATCGTGTCGACGTTCTTGTATATCTCCTCGTTGAACTTGACCCCGCTCTGTTGTTTGCGCAGGAGGATTTTGCCTACCCCCAGGGCGCAGTCGGCGATGCTCTCGATTTCGGAGTCGATGGAGAGCATGGAGGCTATGCGGCGTTTCGACTCGTTGGAGAGTCTTCCCTCGGCGCATCGGTTGAGGTAGTTGGCGATTTCGATTTCCATGCGGTCGGAAATCTCCTCGTATTTCTCAAGCCTCGAGTACGTCTTGTTGAAATCGTCGGAATTATCCTTCGTGTGGACCAGTTCGCGGGCCATGGGGAGCATTCTCGCGACGCGCTCGGCGAAGACGTGTATTTCCTTTTCGGCCTGGCTTATGTTAAGCTCGGAAGCGGAGAGGATACCTCCCTGGATGAATTTGAGCTGGAACTCGTCGTCGCCGTGATGCTTGGCGGGCACGAGCCATTCTACGATTTTGACATACACGTTCGTCAGCCAGATCATGATCGACAGGTTGATGAGGTTGAAGACCGTGTGGAACATTGACAGGCCGAACGACACGCTTACCTGCATCGTCGCTATGACGGAACGGTGGTGGAGCACCACGCCGTCGTCGGTAGGCAGGGAGGCGGAGTAGAGTTGGTTGTAGATGTCGGGATGCGCTGTCTGCAGGTCTGTTACGTACCGATATAGGGCCGCCGGGTCTCCCTGGCCGATTTCCTGGGTAATCCAGGAGTTGAGGTCGACAAACGGGAAGAATACCGCCAGCACCCATACTGTGCCGAGAAGGTTGAAGAGCAGGTGCCCCATGGCGGTACGTTTGGCCGCCACGTTACCGCTCATCGAGGCGAGCAGCGGGGTGATGGTCGTGCCGATGTTGGAGCCGAGGACCAGGGCGCAGGCCAGATCGAAGGTTATCCACCCTTTCGAGCACATGATCAGCGTTATGGCGAAGGTTGCCGCCGATGACTGGATGACCATCGTCACAACCAGGCCGACCAGGCAGAATATCAGCACCGAGCCGAAGCCCATAGAGGCGTAACGCTGCAGGAAGGCGAACATCTCCGGGTTGCTCTGCAGGTCGGGGACATACTTGCTGATCATGTCCAGGCCCATGAAGAGGAACGCGAAGCCTATGGTGAACTCTCCGATTGACTTTGTGCGGCTCTTGCTGGAGAATAGCAGGGGAATCGCGAGGCCGATCAGCGGCAGGGCGAAGGCCGAGATGTCGACCTTGAAGCCGAACAGGGCGATTACCCAGGCGGTGAAGGTCGTGCCGACGTTGGCGCCCATGATTACTGCCATGGACTGCGCCAGCGTCATCAGGCCGGCGTTAACGAAGCTGACGACCATCACGGTCGAAGCCGAGGAGCTCTGGATCAGCGCGGTGATGAAGAAGCCGGTGACAGTGCCGGTGAATCTGTTTCGCGTCATCGCGGAAAGGATGTTGCGCAGGCGGTCGCCGGCGGCTTTCTGCAATCCTTCGCTCATGACCTTCATTCCGTATAGGAAGAGGCCGACGGCTCCAATGAGCCCGAGAAAGTCAAGTATGGAGTAGTTCATCTCGATGTGGGATGTATGGTATTAGCGGCGGTTCTTCTTCTGCTGCTCGCGGAGCATTGCCTGCTGCTGGCGCTGGGCCTCTTCGAGGCGCGCCATGAAGCCTGATTTCTTTTTGGGCTTGGCGGCGTTGGCCTTCATGCGGGCGCGTACCTTCTCGTCGTTGGTGCAGAGGCGGAAAATCCAGGTCTGGAGGATGGTGATCAGCAACGACAGGAAGTAATAGTAGCTAAGGCCCGAGGCGTAGTCGTTGAAGAAGAAGAGGAACATTACAGGCATCAGGTACATCATCCACTTCATGCCGGGCATGGAGGCCGAACTGGGCTGGTTCTGCATATTGATATATGTGTAGCCGACGTTGGTGATGGTCATCAGCAGGCAGAAGAGGCTGACATGGTTGCCGTACCAGGGTATCGTGAAGGGGAGGGTCAGGATGTAGTCGGGGGCCGACAGGTCCTTGGCCCAGAGGAAGCTCTCGCCGCGCAGCTCGATTGCCGAGGGAAAGAACCAGAACATGGCGATCAGTATAGGCATCTGAAGCAGCATCGGCAGGCATCCCGCCATCGGGCTGGCTCCGGCTTGGGAATAGAGCTGCATCGTCTTCTGGCTGCGGGTCATCGCGTTCTCCTGGCCGGGATACTTGTCGTTAATGGCCTTGATTTCAGGCGCTAATACGCGCATCTTGGCCTGGGAGGTATAGCTCTTGTAAGTGAGCGGGAAGAGGATGATTTTGATGAAGATTGTCAGCAGGAAGATAATCAGGCCGTAGGAACTGATAAACTTGCTGAGGAAGGTGAACACAGGGATGATTATCAGGGTGTTGATCCAGCGGAAAATCGGCCATCCGAGGGGTATGAGGTCGGTAAGGTCGAGCGAGGGGTCCTCTTTCCCGGCTTTGAGCGATTCGCTCAGGTGGTCGAGCAGGGGATAGAGGTTCGGTCCGAGGAAGAGGTCGAAGCTGACGGGGTTCTCGTTTGTCGAGTTATAGTCGATGGTGGCTTTCGCGGTGAGGGCCTTGACAAAATGGGGGTCGTTCTTGAGGTCTTTCGACGATACCTCGGCCGACAGGAACGCCGTACGCGGTATCATTACCGACGAGAAGAACTGGTTCTTGAACGCGATCCACTTCAGGCGCTGGTCAAGCTGTTCTTCCTGTTCCCCCTGCGCCTCGAGGTTGTCGGGGGAGTCGCCGATAAACTTGTAGTAGAGGCCGGAGTTGCGCTCTTCGAAGGTGCGGCCGACCTCGTTACGGTGCATGCGCTGGCTCCAGAGGAAGTCGGCGGTGGCGACGCTCGGGGGGATTATGCGGTCCATCCCTTTCTGGACGACATCCATGCGGACAACGTAGCTACCTTTGGGAAGCGTGTAGCGGAGGGCCCAGAAAGCGCCTCCTCCGAGGTCGAGCTTCATCATGACGGTGGAGTCGTTGACCTGCTCGGGGGTGAAATAGAAGTCGGCGGTGTTGAAGCGCTGGGTCGCGGAGGTCAGCACGAAGCTGTAAGAGCCGTCGGCCGGGCGCATTACCTGCACGCGGGCTGTGTCGATTTCGTCGCTCTTGGCCGACTTCGGGAGGTAGGTGTCGTAGTCGAGCAGCGTGGCGCGCGCGATGCGGCCGCCGCGGGTCTGCAGCTCCAGGTCGAGCACGTCGTTCTTGAGGCTGACGGTCTTGTCTGTGCCTGTCAGGTGGCGGGCGAAACCGCGGTAGCGGTCTGCGTCGTCGAGGGCGCCGCGGAGGTTCTTGAGCGCTTCGCGGCGGTTGTCGAGGCTGACGTTGTCGCCGAATCTGCCGGAGGCAACTGTCTCGTAGCTGAGGACGGTGTCGAGGGCCTGCACGGTGCCGCTGACGGTGCTACCCTCGCAGACGAGGTCTACTTTGGCGGTCTTGTAGCGGGGAGCCGAAGCGGTGTCGGCTGCGGCGACCATGCGGATTACCGCGGGAACGGATGCCGCTTCTGCCGCGGTCAGGGTATCAACGGCGAATGATGTCTTTGTGTTCTTGGCTGCCTCGGCCTGCTCGGCTTCGGCTTTCTGCTCCATCTCCTGGATGCGTCGCTCCTGTTGTCCTTTGTTGATGTACACGAATCCGAAGATTACCATGCCCATCAGAAGGAATCCTAAAAGGGTGTTTTTGTCCATTTTCTGCTTTTACGGAGGAGTGAGGTGGTTGGTTTTTAACGTGATTTGGGTTTTATGTTTCCGCCTGGCCTCGTTATTTGCCGGCCTTGTCGGCTTTCTGCCGGCGGTATTCGATCGCGGCTGCCATGAAGCTCATGAACAGAGGGTGAGGCGACAGCACGGTCGAGGAATATTCGGGGTGGTATTGCGTGCCGAGGAACCAGCGTTTGCCGGGAAGCTCGACGATTTCTACCAGATGGGTCTGCGGGTTCTCTCCGGCGCATACCATGCCCGCCTGTTCAAAACGCCGGCGGTACTCGTCGTTGAACTCGAAGCGGTGGCGGTGGCGCTCGCTGACCATCGTCGTGCCGTAGGCCTTGGCCGCGAGGGAATCTGGCTTGAGCTGGCAGTCATAGGCGCCGAGGCGCATGGTTCCCCCGAGGTTCGACACGCTCTTCTGTTCTTCCATGATGTCGATAACCTTGTCGGGGGTCAGCGGGTTCATTTCCGAGGAGTTGGCTTCGGGAAGCCCGAGCACGTCGCGGGCGAACTCGATTACCATGCACTGCATCCCGAGGCATATGCCGAAGGTCGGGACATCGTGCTCGCGGGCCCATTTCAGGGCGGCGAACTTGCCGTCGATGCCGCGGTGGCCGAAGCCGGGGGCGATGATGATTCCGTCGAGCGGGGAGAGCAGTTCGTCGGCGTTGGAGTCGTTGAGCTTTTCGGAATGGATGTAACGCAGGTCGAGCTTGCGGTCGTTGTAGGTGGCGGACTGGAAAAGCGCCTCGTTGATTGACTTGTAAGCGTCCTGAAGTTCGACGTATTTGCCTACGAGGCCGATGGTCACCGGCTCGCTGGCGTCGCGCATCTTCTGTAGAAAATTGAGCCAGGGGGCCATATGTGGTTCACCTTCGGGTGTAACACCCATCTTGCGGAGCACGATTTCGTCGAGGTGCTGGGCGTGCATCGCCAGGGGGACCTCGTAGATCGACGGGCAGTCGATTGACTGGATGACGGCGTCGGGAGCGACGTTGCAGAAGAGTGCGATTTTGCGCCGCATGTCGGCGTTGATGTCGTGCTCGGTGCGCAGCACCAGGACGTCGGGCTGGATGCCTAACTCCTGTAATTTCTTGACGGAGTGCTGCGTGGGCTTTGTCTTAAGCTCCTTCGCGGCGGCGATGAAGGGAACGTAGGTCAGGTGGACGCAGAGGCTGTTTTCCCCAAGCTCCCACCGCAACTGGCGGACTGCTTCGAGAAACGGCAGCGACTCGATGTCGCCGACGACGCCTCCGATTTCCGTGATTACGAAGTCGAAGTTGCCGGTAAGTCCGAGCTGCTTGACGTTGCGTTTGATCTCGTCGGTGATATGGGGCACGATCTGGACCGTCTTACCGAGGTAGTCGCCGCGGCGCTCCTTGTCTATGACGTTCTGGTAGATGCGTCCTGTCGTTATGCTGTTGGCCTTGGTGGTGTGGATGTTGGTAAAGCGCTCGTAGTGGCCGAGATCGAGGTCTGCCTCGTGGCCGTCGACGGTTACGTAGCACTCGCCGTGCTCGTAGGGGTTGAGCGTTCCCGGATCCACATTGATGTATGGGTCGAATTTCTGTATGGTCACCCGATAGCCTCGCGCTATCAATAAGCGGGCAAGCGATGAGGAGATAATCCCTTTACCGAGAGATGACACCACGCCGCCTGTGACAAAAATATACTTCGTTTCCACTATGTGTCGGATGCTTGTGTTGTTTGCGCCACAAAGTTAGGAAAAAAATCGCTAACACCCGCTCGCTTTACCTGCAAAATCGCAGGGGAATTTCCGAAGGGCGTAGAGCGCGCCCGCGGTCATCGCCGAGAGAGCCCTGAAAAATCCGGCTTTTCCGGCGCGGGAGAGCCGCATGGCTGTCAGCGGAAGCCGCGGTATCCACAAGCCGCGGTGGCGCAGGGCGGTGATAGCCCCGGTGGTGCGCAGCAGCCCGTCGGAGCTATGGGGGAGGGAGCCGGAGGTGAGGGTGGGGTGCTCTGCGATTGTTAGTGGGAAATGGCGGCATCTGACCCCCTTTTTTACCGCGGACAGGAGGAAGAATTCGTCTTCTCCGGCTGTGAGATAGGGCGCTCCGGGTCCGAAAAGGGAGCAGAATCGCAGCTCCCCCGCGGGACTGTCGCGCCGCAGCGCGACCTCGAACGTGGTCTGGTAAAATCCTCTCGGAACCGGGTTCAGCGACACTTCCCCCGCGGGGTAGGGCTTGTTGTCGGGTCCTTCGTAGCGGAATGATGCGTAGTCGGTTTCGGGGTGGAGCTCGAATATGTCCTTTATGCGGTCGAACGCGTCGGGCTTGTAAACCAGGTCGTCGTCCCCGATAAGGATTATGTCGGCCCGGCAGTGTTCTACCGCGTTGTTGCGGTTGGCCGAGAGCCCTTTGCCGTCGAAGCGGAGTATTTCGACATCTGCGCGGGAGCCGACGGCCGGCGGTATCTCCGCGCCGCGGTGGTCCTGCCACGACACGACGTAGCCTACCCCCTCGCGGGGCGCGAGGAGGAGCCGCTCAACGCGCCGAATCCCTTCCGGCGAGTGGGTCGGTATGGCTACCTGCAAAGTCAGTCTCTTTCCCATATCTTGCGCGAAGATAGCGAAAAACCGGGCCAATCTTTAAAAATTTTAAATAAAATGGAGACGGGAGGCCGAAAAGTCGGTGAGTTTGTTGTAACTTTGTAATTTCCCGGCATACGTCAGTTCGGGGGATGTGTTAATTCGGTGCGGAAAGGCGTCTTGCCCCCGTGCCTGTAAAACTATTTTGAGATATGACATTTGAAGAATTGGGCGTCAGCGAACCGCTGCGCCGCGCGATAGAGGAAATGGGGTTTGAGACCCCGATGCCCGTACAGGAAAAGGTTATACCCCACCTGCTGACTCAGGAGGGGGACGTGGTCGCCCTGGCGCAGACGGGAACGGGCAAGACGGCGGCTTTCGGCCTCCCCGTCCTGCAGCGTATCGACCCCGAGAGGCTGGTCCCGCAGGCGCTTATCCTTTCGCCTACCCGCGAGCTCTGTCTGCAGATCGCGTCTGACCTGGCCGATTTCTCTAAACATATGCCCGACATAAGGGTTATTCCCGTCTACGGCGGGTCGAGCATACAGAGCCAGATCCGTTCGCTCCGCGACGGCGCACAGATTATCGTGGCTACCCCGGGGCGTCTGATCGACCTCATCAACCGCGGGGTCGTCAAGCTGGGGGATGTGCATACCGTTGTGCTCGACGAGGCCGACGAGATGCTGAACATGGGATTCCTGGACTCTATCAACGAAATTCTCCAGCATGTGCCGGAGGAGCGCAAGATGCTGATGTTCTCGGCCACGATGCCCAAGGAAATCGCGAAAATCGCGAAAACTTATATGAAGGATCCGGTGGAGTTCGTGATCGGTACCCGTAACGAGGGGGCCGCCAACGTGCGCCACATATATTATATGGTGAACGCCCGCGACAAGTATCTCGCCCTTAAACGCGTCGCCGATGACAACCCCGACATATACGCCATAGTGTTCTGCCGCACCCGCCGCGACACCCAGGAGGTCGCTGAGAACCTCATCCGCGACGGCTACAACGCCGACGCTCTCCACGGCGACCTCTCGCAGCAGCAGCGCGACATAGTGATGAAGAAGTTCCGCGACCGGGTGATCTCGATGCTCGTCGCTACTGACGTGGCGGCCCGCGGCCTCGATGTCGACAACCTGACGCACGTCATAAACTACGGCCTTCCCGACGATACCGCCGTTTACACCCACCGCTCGGGCCGCACAGGCCGTGCGGGCAAGACCGGCGTCAGCGTGGCTATTATCCACTCGCGCGAGAAAGGGAAGCTCCGCGAAATCGAGCGCATAATCGGCAAGACCTTCGAGCGCAAGGAGGTGCCGACCCCGGACCATATCATAGAAAAACAGCTCTTCCACCTCGCCGACCAGATCGAGCGCGCCGAGGTCGACGACGCCGAGATGGAGCGTTTCATGCCCGGAGTGATGAAGAAGCTCGGGTGGCTCTCCGGCGAGGACCTGACGAAGCGCATCCTCTCTCTGGAGTTGCGCCGTCTGCTGAACTACTACAAGGACGCTCCGTCGATTGACTTCATCGACGAGAAACCGACCCGCAAGAAGAGCGAGAAGGAACGCGCTATCGAAGGCCCCCGCTCCGACAAGGAGAAGGACCGCCGCACGGCCTCCAAGGGGATGGCCCGCGTTTATGTCAACCTCGGCAAGCGCGATGGCTTCTTCGCCGGCAACCTGATCGAGATGCTGAACAAGAGTGTCGACGGTCCGCGTGTCGACGTAGGCCGTATCGACCTGCTCCCGGCTTATTCTCTCTTCGACGTTAAGAAGGGTGATGCGCGCCGCGTCGTCAACTCCCTGAAGGGGCTTGACTTCATGGGCAAGCGCGTCTACAGCGAGATCGCCGAGGAGGATAAGGACTACGCCCATGCGGCCACCCGCCGCTCGAAGGAGAAATTCGACGACTCGCCGGCTGCTCCCGCCAACCGCAAGGCGCGCCGCAAAGAGAAGTTTGCCCACAAAGATGAGGTAGCCGACCCGTATGATTCCTTCGCCATATTCAAGAAGAAGTCGAAAAAGAAATAAGCAATGCGCGACATACTCCTGACTCTCGCTGTATGCGGCGCGGCCGCCTGCTGCCTCGCGCCCCCCGCGGCGCGGGCGCTGACCGCTTCGGAAGCCTTCGCCAAGGCTCCCGCCAGGGTGTGCCCGACCGTCGACTCCCTGACGCGCCTCGATATGCTCGACTATTTCAACAGCGGTTCGCCGAAAGCGTCGCGCAATCTTCTGCGGGGCGACTGCCGGGTGACGGCTGTCAGCGACATTCGTCTCGAGTTCTCGTCGTCGGACGTTTCGGCCCATACCCTGCAACTGCTCCCGACGGCGAAGGGGGACACGGTCATAATGCGCATCTCTACAATCAGCACCCCGGCGGATGATTCGAGCGTTAGTTTCTACGATAAGTCGTGGAGACCGCTTGAATCATTGATGAGGGAGCCGGAACTTGATGACTGGCTGACGGAGGAAGGAAAGAAGGAGCGGCGGGATGTCGAGAATGCCGTGCCCTTCATCCTGTCGAGAGCCTCCTTCGATCCCGAGACCTCGATTCTGACAATCACCTGCCACCCGGAGGAATACCTCCCTGAAGAGGCGCTTCCGGTCGCTAAGCGCGGACTGCGGGAAAGCCTCAGCTACCGCTGGGACGGCAAGAAGATGACACCCTTGAAATGAGCGCGCGGAATAAAGTGATGACCCTCCGCGAGCTGATGAACGTCGTAGGGCAGTTGGTGCAGGTCCCGGAGACAAGCGGGGTATGGGTGACTGCCGAGCTTGCCGATGTCGCTGTGAGAGGCGGCCACTGCTATATGGAGCTTCTCCAGAAGGACGACGGGGGAAGGCAGATAGCCCGCATCCGCGGCTGTATATGGGCGAATGTCTATTCCCGGCTTGCCCCGTATTTTTACCGCCTGACAGGGCAGCAGTTCGCGTCCGGGCTGAAAGTGATGCTCTGCGGCTCCGTATCGATGCATCCCGTGTTCGGGATGTCGTTCGTCGTCAGCAGTATCAACCCTGAGTTCACGATGGGAGACCTCCTGCGCCGTCGCCGTGAGATTCTCGAGCGGCTTGACAAGGAGGGTATTCTGAACGACAACAAGAGCCTTGTGTGGCCGATGGTTCCCCAGCGCGTCGCCGTGGTTTCCTCTCCGGGAGCCGCCGGCTACGGGGATTTCATGAACCAGTTGCGCAACAATCCTTCGCGCATACGTTTCCATACCGGGCTTTTCGAGGCCACGATGCAGGGGGAGTCGGCTCCCGCGTCGATTATAGCGGCTCTGGGCCGTATCGCCGCCGAGCGGGAGCGCTGGGACGGTGTCGTCATTATCCGAGGGGGCGGCGCCACGGCCGACCTCCAGGCTTTCGAGGATTACGACCTGGCGGCCAATGTCGCCCAGTTCCCTCTCCCGATCGCGATCGGCATCGGGCATGAGCGCGACGTGACCGTGCTCGACTATATCGCCAACACGCGTCTCAAGACACCTACAGCCGTGGCCGAATGGCTGATCGGGCGAGGGGAGGAGCTGCTCGGATTCCTGACGGCCGCAGGTCAGCGGGTGCTGCAGATTGTAACGGACCGTCTCGGTGGTTACCGTCAGCAGCTTGCCCAGGCCGAGGCGCTCCTGCCTGCGGCGGCTCTCAACGCCGTGGAACGGTCGAAGGGGAGGCTGCGGTCGGCCGCGTCGCTCCTTTCGGGCGTTTCCGGCAGAAGGATTCAGTCGCAGTTGTCGCGGCTCGACATGGTCCGGGATGGTGTCGCGTCCGCGGGGCGCAACGCTCTCCAGAGGCAGCATGACCGCCTTAAAGCCCGGGAGGAATTGCTCGAGGTGCTGTCGCCGATGGCGACCCTGCGCCGCGGCTACTCGATAACACGTATCGGGGGCAAGGCGGTAAGTTCCATCGCCGAGGTCCCTCCCGGCGCTGTGGTCGAGACGACGCTCGCCGATGGCACTTTCCTAAGCACAACAGATTAACACATAGGTGATTGACAATGGAAGATAACGATAAAAATCCCCTCGCGGGGATGACCTACAACGAGGCCGCAGCGGAACTCGAACAGATTCTGCGCCTTATGCAGAGCGACAATTGCGACATAGACCGCCTCGCCGGACTGACGCGCCGCGCCACGGCGCTCATCGCCGAATGCCGCCGCCGCCTGACGGCAACCGACGAGGAGCTCCGGGCCATCCTTTCGGAGGATGAAGCCGAAAAATAATCGGCGCAAATGTTGGTAAAACTGAATAAATTACCTACCTTTGCACAGTTTTTTCAGCCCCTTTGGCCCGCGGCGCGAAAGCCCTGCGAGTCTTGCGGGTGCGAAACTTATTGATTATCAATCGTCTCAATACAGTGGGAAAGTTTAGCGAATACAAGGTGCCGCTCAAGAGCATGCCCGCCGGGGTGAAGGAGTATGACTTCCGCCTCGACAAGCGCTTCTTTGAGAATATGGAGTGTTCCGACGTGCGCGGCGCCGATTTGGACGCTGCCCTGACGGTGAACCACCGCAACGGTGTCTACGAGCTGGACTTTCATCTCACGGGCGAGGTTACCGTAGCCTGTGACCGCTGTCTCGACGACCTCCAGCTCCCCGTCGACGCGGCATACCACATCGTGGTAAAGTACGGCGACGAGTTCAAGCAGGACTCCGACGAGCTGCTGGAGATTCCCGAAAGCGACGATTCGGTGAACGTGGCGTATATGATTTATGATACCGCCATGCTTGCCATCCCGATCAAGCACGTACATCCGCTCGGAAAATGCAACCGGGCGATGAGCGCCCTGCTGAAAAAACACCGCGCGACCCGTCCTGACGATCCCGACGCCGAACTTGAAGAGGAACTGCTCGACGAGATTGAAGATGATTCCGCTTCCGACAACGCTCCGACAGATCCCCGCTGGGATGCCCTCAAAGGGTTCAATTCCGCTGACAACGAGTAAAAAACAACAAAAACTGATATAGACCAATGGCACATCCTAAAAGAAGACAATCCAAGACCCGTACCGCGAAGCGTCGTACCCACGACAAGGCTGTTATGCCTACCCTGGCCATCTGCCCCAACTGCGGAGCCTGGCACGTTTACCACTGTGTCTGCCCCGAATGTGGTTACTACCGCGGGAAAATCGCCATCGAAAAAGGCGCTGCTGTCTGAGATTTTTAGAGGTTGCCTGAATTCCGCATATATGGATTTCGGACAATCACGCAGACTTCAAAAACGCTTAAGGGCCTGAAGAGGCGCGCCGGAGTTTACCGGCAGCGCCTCGCGCCCCGACAGCGATGGCTACCCCCCCTCACTCTCTACCCGCGACACACAGAAAAAAGCTCACACTCTCTCGCCCCACTCTCACAGTTCGCGACGGCGGGGCTTTAATTTATATAAAAGCTACATATGCTCAACGCACGAATCTCAGGCATAGCATCGTACCTCCCCGACGATATTCTCGACAATGAAATGCTGTCGAAAATGGTCGACACCAACGATGAATGGATTACAACCCGCGTGGGTATCAAGGAACGCCGTATCCTCAAACGCCCGGAAGGCTCTTCCTGGATGGGGATACAGGCCGTTAACAAACTCCTGGCAGAAAACGGGGTCAAGCCCGAAGAAATAGAACTCCTGATATGCGCGACCTCAAACCCCGACTACCGCTTCCCTTCGACAGCGTCGGTAATCTGCCAGGGAACGGGGCTTAAGAACGCGTATGCCTACGATATCCAGGCCGCTTGCGCCGGGTTCATCGTGGCGCTCGAGGATGCCGCGGCATATATCAAGAGCGGGCTCCGTAAGAAGGTGCTGGTTGTCTGCACTGAGAAGATGTCGTCGATGATCAACTACCAGGACCGCGCCACTTGCCCCCTGTTCGGCGACGGCGCCGCCTGCGTGCTCGTTGAACCCACCGAAGAGGAGGGCATGGGAGTCCGGGATGCCGTCTTCCACGTTGACGGACGCGGCTTGGAGCACCTCGTGATGTGGGCCGGCGGTTCTGCCGAGCCTACAACCCAGGCTACCCTCGACGCCGGAAAGCATTTCCTGTTCCAGGATGGCAAGAACGTCTACAAGAACGCCGTGACCGACATGTACACCGCGACTCTCGACGTCATGAAGCGCAACAACCTCACTCCCGAGTCGATTGACTGGCTGGTGCCCCACCAGGCAAACCTCCGTATCATCGAGGCCGTCGGCTCCCGCGCCGGAATCCCGACTGAGAAAGTGATGGTCAACATCCAGCATACCGGCAATACGTCGGCCGCTTCGATTCCCATCTGCCTCGACGAGTTCAAGGACAAGCTCCACAAGGGTGACAAACTGATTCTCACCGCTTTTGGTGCCGGATTCACCTGGGGCTCAATGTACCTTGTTTGGGATATGTAATGTGCCGTTCCAGTCGGCAAGATAGCTCAACCGGAACAGCCGCGTTATAGAATTATTACGGAAATAGCATCTTTTCGGGTGCTATTTTTGTTTATATGGAAAACACAAACTAACAACTAACACCAGACTATGGCAGAAGAACTCGAAAACAACATAGCGAACACCCCCGAGAGCGCCGCTCCGCTCAACCTCCCCGAAGTGCTTCCCGAAGTGAAGGAAGGCCACCGCTCCGGCTTCGTGAATATCGTAGGCAACCCCAACGTAGGCAAGTCGACGCTGATGAACGACCTCGTCGGCGAACGCGTCAGCATTATAACCTCCAAGGCGCAGACAACCCGCCACCGCATCATGGGAATCGTGAACACCCCCGACTACCAGATTGTGTTCTCCGACACCCCCGGCGTCCTCAAGCCAAACTACAAGCTGCAGGAATCGATGCGTAACTTCGCCGACGGCGCCCTGACGGATGCCGACGTGCTCCTGTACGTTACCGACGTCGTAGAGGACCCGACAAAGAACGCCGACTACCTCGCCCGCGTCGCAAAGGAGAAGGTGCCCGTCCTGCTGGTTATCAACAAAATCGACCTGCTGAAGAGCAACGGCGAGCTTGAAGTGATCGCGGCCCGCTGGCGCGAGCTGCTCCCCAACGCCGAAATTTTCCCCCTCTCGGCGAAAGAGCACTTCAATACCGACAACCTGATGAAGCGCATCGTAGAGCTTCTACCCGTAGCTCCCCCTTATTTCGGAAAGGACGCGCTGACCGACAAGCCTGCCCGCTTCTTCGTTACCGAAATCATACGCGAGAAAATCCTTCTCCACTACGACAAGGAGGTGCCTTATTCGGTAGAGGTTATCGTCGAGAAGTTCGACGAGAACGAGACCGGAATCCACATCATGGCGACCATCTTCGTAGAGCGCGACTCGCAGAAAGGTATCCTGATCGGAAAAGGTGGCTCGATGCTGAAGAAGGTCGGTACCGAGGCGCGCAAGGACATAGAGCGTTTCTTCGACAAGCGCGTCTACCTCGAGCTGTTCGTCAAGGTTGAGCCTAACTGGCGCAACCGCGAAAACAAGCTGAAGGCTTTCGGCTATGTCGAGTGAGCCCCGCTGTTTGCGGAATTAGGAAATTTAACTTAACTTCGCGTAAAAGATTGATTGAAATTTATTCCCTATGGGACAACTTGTAGCAATAGTCGGACGGCCCAACGTGGGTAAGTCCACTCTCTTCAACCGCCTCACGGAGTCGCGGAGCGCCATCGTTGACGAAACCGCCGGTACTACCCGCGACCGCCAGTACGGAAAGGTGGAGTGGGGGGGCCGAGAGTTCTCGATTGTCGACACCGGCGGCTGGGTGGTGAACTCCGAGGATATTTTCGAGGGCGAAATCAACAAGCAGGTGCAGGTAGCGATTGAGCAGGCCGACGAGGTGCTGTTCGTGGTCGACGCGATGAACGGCGTTACCGACCTCGACGACCGCGTGGCCGAGATTCTGCGCCGCTCGCGCAAGCCGGTAATCCTGGTGGCCAACAAAGTAGACTCCAACGACTGGCTCTACAACGTGCCGGAGTTCTACAGCCTCGGCCTTGGTGAGCCGTACCCCGTTTCCGCTATGACGGGCTACGGCACGGGCGACCTCCTCGACGAAGTAGTCAAGAAGCTCCCCGAGAGCGAGCAGGAAGAAGAACTGGAAGAGATTCCGAAGTTCGCCATCGTCGGGCGTCCCAACGCCGGTAAGTCGTCGCTGATTAACGCCTTTATCGGCGAGGACCGCCATATCGTTACCGACATCGCCGGGACGACCCGCGACAGCATCTATACCCGGTACAACAAATTCGGCTTCGACTTCTACCTGGTCGACACCGCCGGCATCCGCAAGAAGCAGAAGGTCAACGAGGATATCGAGTATTACTCCGTGATACGCTCGATACGCGCCATAGAGGCTTCCGACGTCTGCATCCTGATGATCGACGCGACCCGCGGCTTCGAGGGGCAGGACGCCAATATCTTCTCCCTGATCGAGCGCAACAAGAAAGGACTCGTGGTGTGTGTAAACAAGTGGGACATCGCCGAGAACAAGTCTGTCGAGGCGCAGAAACATTATGAGGCCGCCATACGCCAGCGCCTGGCCCCCTTCACCGACTTCCCGATTATCTTCTGCTCGGCTCTCACCAAGCAGCGTATCTACAAGGTGATCGAGACGGCTGTCGAGGTTTACAAGAACCGCCGCCGCGAGGTGCCTACCTCGCAGCTCAACAAGGTAATGCTCGAGGCCATCGCCGCCTATCCCCCTCCTGCCAACAAGGGCAAGTACGTCAAAATCAAGTACGTTACCCAGCTCAAGGGGGCGCAGGTGCCTACGTTCATCTTCTTCTGCAACCTTCCGCAGTGGGTCAAGGAGCCTTACCGCCGCTATCTGGAGAACAAAATCCGCGAAAACTGGGACTTCAACGGAAGCCCGATCCAGGTATTCATGCGCGAGAAGTAGCGGGCGGCGATTTCGCGCCGCGTTGCGATATAACAAAGATTAACCAAGGTGGGCGGCAATGCTGCCCACCTTTTTTCGTACCTTTGCATTATAAATCGAAACTGAAACACAAAGATGGACAAACCCGCTAAAACAACCAAGAAAACTACTATAAAGAAGGTCGGCAAGGACGTTGATCCCAAGCAGGCCAAGCTCGACGCTCTCAAGCAGGCCCTCGGAAATATCGAGAAGGACTACGGCAAGGGCGCGATCATGAAGCTCGGCGACGAGGCTATCGAGAAGGTCGACGTGATTTCCTCCGGCTCCATCGGCCTGAACTTCGCTCTCGGCGTCGGCGGATTTCCCCGCGGCCGCATAATCGAGATTTACGGCCCGGAGTCTTCGGGTAAGACAACCCTCGCCCTCCACGCTATCGCCGAGGCCCAGAAGCTCGGGGGTATCGCCGCGATGATCGACGCGGAGCACGCCTTTGACCGCTTCTATGCCGAGAAGCTCGGCGTCGACGTTACCAACCTGCTGATCGCCCAGCCCGACAACGGCGAGCAGGCGCTCGAAATCGCCGAGCAGCTTATCCGTTCGTCGGCAATCGACATCCTGGTTGTAGACTCCGTGGCTGCCCTTACCCCCAAGAGCGAGATCGAAGGGGATATGGGTGATCGCAACGTAGGTCTGCAGGCGCGCCTTATGTCGCAGGCCATGCGCAAGCTGACCGGCACCATCTCTCGCACGAACACCGTCTGCATCTTCATCAACCAGCTCCGCGAGAAAATCGGCGTCATGTTCGGCCCCTCGGAAACAACTACCGGCGGCAACGCCCTGAAATTCTATGCCTCCGTGCGTGTCGACATCCGTCCGGGCAACTCCATCAAGGACGGCGACAACGTCTTCGGCAAGCGCGCGAAGGTAAAGATCGTGAAGAACAAGGTCGCGCCCCCCTTCAAGCGCTGCGAGTTCGACATCATGTTCGGCGAGGGTATCTCCAAGGCCGGTGAAATCGTTGACCTCGGTGTGGAGCTGGGCATCATCCAGAAGAGCGGTTCCTGGTTCAGCTATAACGGCCAGAAACTCGCCCAGGGCCGCGACGCCGCAAAGGCTATGATTCTCGACAACCCCGAACTGGCCGAAGAGCTGGAAGTAAAGATTATGGAGGGGCTGAAGGAGCAGGCCAAGAGCCCCGTTAAGAAAGGGAAGGGGAAGGCTTCCTCGAAGGACAAGGAGGACGCTTCCGACTCTGAGAACGACGATAACGGCGCTTCCGAAGCCGCTGACGACGAGAATCTCGACGATGTCGATTTCGACGCCGAGCTGAACGAGGACTTCACCCTCGAAGAGGACTGATCACACACAACAGCGTTACTAATGTACTGTCTGTTCCCCGGATGGCATGGCGCTGTCAGAGCGGTTCAGATGGTAGGAGCTTGGAGATGAGGCCGACGGGAGCAATCTAAGGATTGTGACCGAGGCCGAGCCTCCAAGCGACGACCCAGATGGGCCGTTATGACACGCCATATACCGGTCAATATATCAGATGAAGTGTAAAGTAATGTTAAGCAAAGGATCCGTAGTGCTGTCCGCCCTGTTGTTGGTCGGGCTGGCTGTTCTTTGCTACGCGCTCGTGGGTCAGGATAAACCGGTGGCCGCGGCCATAGTTGCCGTAGCCGAGCTGGTCCTGATAATAGCAGCCCTGCTGTATGCCCCGACTTATGTCGGGCTGAACGACGGTGAACTTGTGGTTTACAGCCCGCTGAGGCGCTTGCGCATCCCCCTGGCGGATATCGAGAGCGTGCGCGTCTGTCCCCCGACGATGGCGGCGCGACGCATTTACGGCAGCGGAGGTTTCATGGGCTACTGGGGCCTCTTCAGCGAGCGCGACCTGGGACGCTATACCGCCCGCCACGGCCGCGCCTCCGACTGCTTTCTGGTGACCCTCCGCGACGGCCGCAAATACATGCTCGGCTGCGAGGACTACCCCGCGATGGTCTCCTCCATCAAGGCCGCCCTCCCCGCCGCCTCCCCCGCCTGACGTCCCATCCCGATTCGTCCGGCCAGTCAGCCCCCTCCGGACCACCCTCCCGACCGGTCTGCCTCGTCGGACTTGTCGGACCCGTCGGACCCGTCCGACCCGTCTGCCCCGTCTGTCCAGCCTGATACCGCAAGCGGCGGAGCCGCGGTGTAATTGTAGCCCCAGGTCGAGCGTCGGAGACGCGATGGCCTGGGGTTTGGTTTCGGATTCGGACAACGGCCTCGGAGAGGTCGTATAATCGTGATAGGCAATGGATTAAATGCGATTAACGGACATCTTCGATGCCCCGTTTCCCTAACGCCTTAACCCCAAGCCATTGCGTCTTCGACGCTCGACTTGGGGCTAAGATTATATTGCGCCTTCGGCGCTTAATTCTGGCCGTCGGCCATTGCGTTTTTATGCGTGTCGCCCGACTGCTTGCTGCGCCCGTCCGACCCGTCAGACCTGTCCGACTCGTCCGACCCCGTCCGACGACGGCGCCTGCCAGGCTGTCGCGCTTTAGAGGTATCGCGCGACGGCGGCTCCGAGGCGGTTGACCTGGTCGATGCGCTCCACTAACTCTCCGTCGCGGTTTATGACGAACGTCGCGGGAAGCGCCCCTACGTTATAGTTCCGCAGAGCGGCTGCGCCGTCCGACGGGGTATTGTAGACCGTGATCCAGGGGAGGTTCGCGGCCGACTCCCTCCACTGGAACTCGTCGGCGTCAATCGCGACCTGGTAGATTTCCAGTCCGCGTTCCCGGTACTGGTCGTAGACTTTCGCCAGCTCGAGGTTGAAGGCCGGCGATTCGGGAGCCGTGTAGGCCGTGAAGTTCAGCACGAGCACCTTCCCCTTCGACGCCTCCTCGTTGAGCGAGCGGCGCTTCCCCTTGAGGTCGAGCAGCGAGATTTCGGGCAGTGAGATTTCACGCGCCTGGATGGTGTCGTTAGGGAGCGTCAGGCGGTCGCCGCGGTGGTTTACGAGATATACCTGCTTGAGGAGCGCGGTGCGCGGGTCGTCGGGGCGCTCGCGGTTGTAGGCGTTAGCGACGGCTCCGATTATGCGGAGGTCGGAACGTTCCGCGGGGTCGAACACCGCTACGTCGCCGACGCGGCGGAACACCGTGTAGTAGGCAACGATGCCCGACGGGTCGCGGAGCACCTGCTCGGCAAGTTTCCGCTTGAGGTCGGGGTCATACCCCGCCGCTGCGTTGCCGCTTTTGGCTACAACCTCCGCAATCAGCGAGTTGACGGTCTGCATCTGCTCCGCCGACTCCGAGCCGGAGAGCTGCGCGGTCGCGGCGATGTCAGGAGCTTGGGCCGAGAGAGCGACAGTCTCCAGGCTGTCGATAGGGAAGTAGGCCGAGCTCCCTCCGAGCGTCAGGCGGTAGACTTCGGGATGCCCTGCGGGAGCCATGCTGAAGGAGTATTTTCCCTTGCTGTCGAGCGTCACGGTGTCGACCGCGTACCAGCCGTTGTTGGCCGGGGCCTCGAGCACCAGGTCCTTCCCGTCGGCTCCGGCGATCGTACCCTCGACAGTCCATTTCTTTTCCGAGCATCCGGCCAGGAGGAGGGCCGTCCCGGCGGCGAAAGCGAGCTTGTAAGCTTTCATGCGAATCGTTTATTCAAAGTTTTTTGCTATCGACTCCGCGATTTCCGCCATGCGCTCCGCGGGGAGGGTCAGCTTCTTGCCGCAGAAGTCCATGTCGGCGCCGCTGTTCATCGGCACGAGGTGGACGTGGACGTGCGGAACGTCCAGCCCGATAACCGACATTCCGACCTTCGCGCAGGGCAGCGCCTTTTTCAGCGCTTTCGCGACGCGCTTGGCGAAAAGCATCAGCGCCTCGTAATCCTCGTCGGAGAGGTCGAAAATATAGTCTGTTTCCTTGCGGGGGATAATCAGTACGTGCCCCTCGTTAACCGGGTTGATGTCGAGGAAGGCGAAGTGGCGCTCATCTTCCGCCACCTTGTAGGAAGGAATCTCCCCGGCGGCTATTCTTGAAAATATCGTTGCCATATTGTTTGAAGGTGAATAGTTAAGGGTGGAAGGTGAATAGTGAAGATAATACCTGATATTCCACAATCACCTTGGTTTCATTCAGCTTTTGTCCGGGGCGATTCTGCTCCGTCGGACTTGTCCGACCCGTCCGACGAAAACTCCTCTGCCCGGATGGCGGGCGGCGCGTCAGAACGGTCGGAATGGTAGGAGCCGGAGTCCGAGCGTGAGGGAGCAATCTGAAGATTGTGACCGAACGCGAGAGGCTTCGGCGACGACCCAGGTCGGCCGTTATCACGCGCCGCACAAGTCCTGGGTTAGTCGCCGACAGCGATTTCCTGAATCTCAAACTTCATCACCCCCGCCGGAACGGTAATCTCCACGATGTCGCCGACCTTGTGGCCCAGCAGCCCCTTGGCGATCGGGGTCGACACCCCGATTTTCTTCTCGCGGAGGTTGGCTTCAGAGTCGGCCACGATGGTGTATTCCGTCACCATCCCGTTGGCCGCGTTGCGCATCTTGACGCGCGAGAGGATTGATACCTCGTCGGCCGACAGCTTGCTCTCGTCGATGATGCGGGCGTTGGCCACGAGGTCCTTCAGCTTGGCGATTTTCATCTCAAGCATCCCCTGCGCCTCCTTGGCGGCGTCGTATTCCGAGTTTTCCGAGAGGTCGCCCTTGTCGCGGGCCTCGGCGATCGCGGCCGAAACGCGGGGACGTTCTACGCTTTCGAGGTAAGCTATCTCCTGCATTTTCTTCTGATAGCCCTCTTTGGTCATGTAAGTCAGTGCCATGATATATTTCGTGTTTTTTGTTATACAATTGTTTTTCGCGGCACAAATAAAGAAAGCGCCTCGCCCCGGTTGTCGCCGGGGGAGACCCTGTCTCCTTTGTCTACCATTTTCAATCGCCGCGAAACGGGGATGCCCCTCCTGGGCCTTCCCTTCCTTACGGCATCGCAAAGTTACCACTTTTCCCCCGTTCCTCCAAATATTCCCCAATCTTTTAATCCCACCCAAAGCTCCAACCTCCACAAGCCCCCGGCGCCCGGGATGTAATGTCGCCCGGGATGTAATGTCGCTCGGGATGTAATGTCGCTCGGGATGGAATGGCGGTCGGGATGGAATGGTGGTCGGGTAGGGACGCGATTCATCGCGTCCGCGATAGCGATTGGAATAACAAACGGAATTATATTCAGGTGGATGCGGCTCCGCCGCTAACAGGAAAGCCGCACCAGGGGGCGGTTGCGGCTTTCGCGGTTGTGGCTATTATTATTTATCTTGCATCAGTCCTGACTCGATAGTATGTACATCCTTAATTTGGTTTTCCCGACAGATAAAGTGTACAAATTGCGTAATATCATCAGTGTCGATAACGACAACGTGATTTATGAGTTCAGATGGATGTTTCCTTATGTAATTATCAAACATCCTTGTAAATAATCTGCTCCTGTATTCTTGAGGAGGAATCTCCGTGTGGCTTCTAAGAACATCGCTTCTTGGATCGCAGTAAAAAGTCAGTATGGCGTTGTTGTTCTCTGCCATAAATTTTGACAGGAAGTCAGAAACCGCGTTAAGGGTCCTGTAACCGACAAAACCCGACCCGGATTCCCTCAGCAGAGAGACATCGTAAACTTCGAAGTCTATGTTGTTTTCTATCGGAGCGACCAGTTTGACGAGGTCGGAGTTATAACACGAAAGGGCAACTTTTAACTTGTCGCCCTTTCCGTTTTCTATGACAATGGATAAATCCATTCATCTACACGGTTATAGTGATAGTGCACTCTTTTTTCTCGCTGAGCTTCTTGATTTGTTGCTCCTTCCTCTCCCTCAATGTGTCTACGAAACGCATCATCCTTGGAGAGGGATTTTTGATTCTTATGTTTCTTGTCATGACGCTTGTTTTTGAGGTTTCTGCAAAGGTAGTCTTATTTCCCGAATTTTACAATTTTATCGCAGAATTTTGACTTTTATTATATAACATACGGGATTACGGAAATAGTTCTGCGATGGAAATGGCTTATGCCGCTTATTGGGTGTGCCAGAATGTGAATGTTGAGAGGCGTTGCCCCGACGGCTTCTGTTGGTGATGTGCTTGCGGTGGCATTGAAGGAGCGGCGGAGCCGCGGAGTAATTATAGCACCAGGTCGAGCGACCTCAGGGAGCGATGGCCTGGTGTCTGTCCTTCGGAGAAGTCGTATAATAAAGGGATTGGGATATGTTTACACACAGATTTTCCAGGTCGCTTCGCTCCCCACGGATGCGACGGATAAACACGGATTTTTCTGAGGGGACAAACACGGACTTATCTGTCGGAATGTACAGGAGGATATGACGGCCCCGCGCACGTCCTTTCTGAAATCAGTGGGAATCCGTCGCATCCGTGGGGAGTGAAGCGACCTCAATAATCTGTGTGTGAATCATTTTGTTCCTTATGAGGTGTGGATTATACGACTTCTCCGAAGCCGTTTCCGTGCGTTAGACCTTGAACCGGGCCATCGCTCCCTTCGGTCGCCCGACCCGGTGCTATAATTACGCCGCGGTTCCACCGCTAACAGGAAAGCCGCACCCGGGGAGGATGCGGCTTTCGCGGTTGTTGGTTATTTTTATGTGTCGCCGCGGTGAGGCGGGCGGCGCATATGTTGGATTCTTACTGGGCGATCATCTTGGTAACCTTGCTGCCCTGCTTCTTGATTACGAGCTGGCCGGCGGCGGGGTTAACAACTTTCTGACCCTGGAGGTTGTAGTACTCAACGGGAGCGTTAACGTCAGCCGAAGCCTCAACGTTCTCGATAGCGTCAACTACACCAGTTTCAATAAGGAATGCTTTGGGATCCTTTGCTAAAACATAGCCATCAAAATTTAACCGTCCCGTAGCGTCATCTAAAAGATAAAGTTCTACGCAAAGCGGACCAACTTCTGCTTGCTGCGGTCCACTGGTACCCTGTATGGTTACAACCGTATTGGATCCGGGGAAGGTGAGCTTGTTATCCGCCCAAGTGCCATAATTGCCTTCAAACTCAGGGATATTGAATGCTTCAGCCATAGTGGAAGCTCCCATATAGTAGTTAACCACACCATTTTGTGTGTTAAGTACGAACTGTATGCCGCAGAGGGAAGAAGTCACATACGCCTTGGATGGGTCAGAAACATTATATACGAGGTAATCGTCCATCTGAGAATAGGCAATTTTGCCAGAAGTGCCTATGGGATATTCGGCATAAGGAGCACGTAAACGATATTCTCCGGGGGTCTTCTCGGATTTTTCAACCTGGCAATTAGTCGTATAGGAGGCAGGCAATCCAAGGCTTTCCAGTGTGTAAGAAGCAGTTGAAGAACCGAAAGCTTCAACGAACGAACCCATAAAAGCATCCGTATAATTTGCGAATCCATCGAGTACATACTCAGCGCCAGAAAGGACTGTCAGTTCAAAACCACCATAATAGTCGCTATTTGCATCCTGACGAGTTGCATACAGAACTGAGTATATGCCATCTTCATAGGGGTCGACAGAAAGATTCAGCCAGTTTTCACGAGATGTCACTATGGCCATATCAGAGGTCGGATTATCCATCGCGTTAATCATCTCATTAAATGCGGCCTGTAGTTCATCTCTTGTTGAGAAGCTGCCCTTTACGATTTTGGCTACACCATCAATGTTGTCATTGATAATAAAGGGAACCTTATAGTAACCTGTTGTTTCACCAGCATTGCGATAGAAGTAGCCAGCTTGTACATCTACCTTTGCATCATAGCTGATGAATTTGCCAGACAGCTTAATGGCGTCATACCAAAAATTGGTTATGCCAAGACCCGGTGTGTAGTCCCCGAAATCCAGACTGTAATCATACAGATTGGAGTCCGTGGAGGGACCGCCATATATCGGAACGAGCTTGAAAGAACCATCAGCAGCATTATAAATATTCATACCATTGTATGCCTCCACCACAGAGGAAGACACTGAGGGCTGGAACGTAGCTAGTGTCTTAACAAACGTATAGCAGTCATAATAGTACATCGGCACATCTACAGTTTGTGTCTCAGACTCTCTGAACGTGCATTCCCATCCGAGATTTACACCAGTGGTTTCGGTGGAGACGACATTTACTGTTTCGCCTGATGCTAACTTTGTCGGTGTCACTGTCAGTAAGAGTTCACTGCCAGGCATAGGCACATTTTGAGCCGATTCTTCTGCTGAAAACTCCCCCCAGTTAGACACTTTTACCTGAAACTGTTCGGTGTTCAGCTTGTTCGATCTTTTTTGGTACGGGTAGGTTTTGACCATTGCGGACTCTTTCACCATACCGTTTTTGTAGAGTTGGGTGAAAGTATACTCCAAGGTACCAGCATCCTCCCAAGGACCGTATGATTCGATAGCGCGGCTCGCCGCTTTGCTTTGATTAGCCTCCTCAACGAAGTTAAAGGGTAAGGAACGAGATGCCATGATATTCTGCGCCGATTCAATACGGGCACTTGCGGATGTCCGAGCTGCGACTTTGCCATTAGAGGCGAACTCCGCTACAATCGGGGCGCTAACATGGCGAGGAGCCTCTTTGGGAACTTGCGGGCGAACTGCCGAAGCGCCGAGCGTGGCGACGGCGGCGAGGCCGAGAGCCACTGCTTTAAGAGTAAAGCTTTGTTTCATAAAGCAAGTTTTGGTTGATAAAACGATTAATAATTCTCTTCTTTGACTGGCGACAGTGCCTGAAAGTTAATCAATGCCGATAAGCAAAATGCAAGCTGAATTTGATGAAATCGCGAATCGGGATGCCTGAAAAAGCTGTTTTCTCTGTCACCTTTTACTAAATATCCGCAAATGTATGGCTTTTTTTTTACTTTCCAAAAGTTTTTACGGAAATTTTGCACTTATACTGACAACACCGAACCGCCCGGGATTGTTCACGCGATGCCGCAAACAGGCGGCAGGGCTTCGTCCCCGCCGCCTGTCGGCTGTTAGGTTATAGATCGCACGCGTTTAAACCGAACGAGATTCGAATTTGTAGGGACGCGGCGTGCCGCGTAATCGCAGCGGCTGAATATGTGGCGCATTTTACGCGGCACGCCGGGTCCCTACAGGCTGATATAATGTCGGTTAAACGATATCAAGCATCTGTTATCGCTTGGTGAATTTCGCAGTATCAACCGGCATGCCGTCAATGGTGTATGTAACGGCGTAGACTCCCGGTTTCAGATTCCCGACGAATATTTCCGCGGTCTCGTCGGTTGCCTGCAACGAAGTCGTTGTCCCGGTCGTGCCGTCGAGAACCGAAGTGACGTTCAGCGCCGCGTTTTCGGGAGCCGGGGACTTCAAGCCCACGGCGAGCACGTCGCCCACAGAAGCCGCCGGGGTCAGCGTCTCTATGCCCTGCTCGTCCTCAATGGATAGCGCCGCGGTCTCCATAGCGGGCGCCGTGGCGGCGCTCGCGGCCTGAGAGATGAAGGTTGTCGCGCCAACGATATTGTTATCGCTATCCCGTTGGATAAGGTCAAAAGCATACTCGCTTGGAGCTTTCCCGGTAGAAATTTGTCGAATGCTAAACTTCATCGAGCCGATTTGATTACCATCGTAGGCGATTCCCCATATGCGGTTGTTCGGACTTGTTATGCGGAAAGTAGACGGTTTTCCCGCAGTAGCCGTAAGTTCATTGATTCCGGATGCCTGACGACCGCCTTGTTTCCAGGCTCCAAAAAGGACATAATCTGGAACCAGCTCAACAATCGCCGAACTGAATAACGACGCGTCTCTTTGCGTCCGCGGGATAAGGGAAAGACTATATGTTTGGTTAGTCAAACTAACGTTTCTTACTAATGTCACTTCACCCTTCAAGCTATTCGAAGGCGTTACAACTGACACGCTCTTAATCGCATCGCATCGCCGCCCAACAGGGTCAATCATCTGGGGCTGGTTATTGATTGTGAGCGGACCTGATACTGGCAGCGTCTTTCCATCCATTTTTACTCCAATGCGAAATTGCATATTTCCATCTGTGGCGTATGGATTTGACGGGAGCTGCCACACAACTTTAACGACTGCCGAGTCTCCAGGTTCAATAGCCCCTATATCAGCGCGCCCGACGTACCCTCCGGTTTTGTATCCGGAATAGATTTCTTTCCCGAGCCAAGTCTTGTTACCTACGTCAGTAGAAGCGAACGCCCAGTAAACATCCAGATATCTCCCGGTCCCTCCAATAACGTTTTTGCCTCTATTATGAATTTTTACATATACATAGGTTGGATCGAGCTTTGTGCCGACAGTGTATTGGACTGGCTCATGTTGCTCAACGCCATCGGCACGGTTTCTAATCCATATAGACGGACTATCCCAGTATCTGCCGGTACTTTCGTTCGGCTCTGCTCCTATATCGCCATAGTTATCCTTTATATATAGGTTGGTGGTTTCGGCGAGGTCGCCAAAGGAAAGCTCTCGGCCTAAGTATGCGGGATGTGAATTATACTGCGGAATAGTGTCATTCCCTTTGGCGTACTGAAATGCCTCATCCATAGTGACGTGCCCGTCGTTGTTCAAGTCGGATTCCACTGCGTTGCCTCTGGAGTTTGCCTGGTTGATTGCCGAAGTCCACTGATAAGCGAATGTGCTATATGGCTTATCTATGAAACCATCAGGGCGACTGGTCGCATCTGATGCTGATGTTGCTACACAATATGATTCTGAGAAAAATTCTACAAATCCACCTCCATATGACTGGCAGAATACACCATTAAAGGTGATTTGCTTCTCCAGCAGAGGATTCAGCATTTGAGATAATGTAAAACTACTGAGTTTTTCATTTCCCCAAAGATTTATAAATGAACTATGGTCGGCATCATTTAAAGTGCTTCCGGCGCCGGTGACAAAGAAAAGCAGGTGGTCATCCACTCCCATCTTGCCTTCGAGCTGAGAGAAGATCGCATGGAGATTGTCGAGTGTTGCGGCATACTGGATGTCGGGAATTCCGTCGGAATCCAAATCGAGCGACGACGAGACATATGTGCCATTGCCATAATTCCCATAATGCCGCATATCCTCTGCCGGGTCTGTGCCGTCCCCCATAATAACGCTGATATTGGCTTTTGGAACGCCAAGTTTTTTGACGAGCGTCTGATATATAAATGAGCAGTCGTTCCAGTAACGTTCGTGGTTGGCATTTTTGTTGATTCCGCCATTGAGAATAATGGCATACGTTCTGTTCGCCGATTCTCGCTCGGAATCCGATAAAGTGCCCCAGGCCACAGACGGTTTTTCGGACATGTCAAAACGTAGACTCCAAGGATATGTGAAGATTAGTTCGAGCGTTTCTGCGGGCGGATAAGAACATTGGATAAGTTCATTAGGAAGAAGGTTTGGAATATATCCATAGGTGCTCCTTGAGACCTTTGCGACATAGCACTCGTGCTCCCAGTTACTGCCTGGAACGGCATCAACGAATATGGACCACATAACGCTGTCATTGTCCTGGATGAGATAGTAGGAATACCAATTTGCGTTATCTCCAAATTGTCTTTTGACGATTGCAAGAGCATCATCCTAGCTCACTCTTACAGGTTTCAGCTTGTCTCCTCCCTCGACAACGCCGATCGCGATCGCTGTCAGCATCGAGAACAGCATTACAAATAATGCAAGTAGTTTCTTCATGACTGTTAGATTTTGGTTTAACAATAGATTAGTTAATTCTTGGAGACCCTCCTTGAACCCTCGCGGAGGGGTATATGATGTGTTTTGACGGATGCAAGCCTGAATGCGACTAAAATAATCTTAGTAGCTTAATCTATTTTCGCAAATATACAATAATATTTTCGCAGATGCAAATATTTTTAAAGAAAAATTTATCGAAATTAAAATTGTGTTCAAATTGTATTATTCGGGGCACTCCGTCGGTCTTTGGATGACTTCCCGAGAATATTCTGCGAAACCCTTACACACCCCTTCTGATAAATCCGTGTTTATCCGTCGCATCCGTGGGGAGCGAAGCGACCTGGAAAATCCGTGTGTAAACATATCCCAATCCTTTTATTATACGACTTCTTCGAAGCCGTTCAATAGCGACCGGACAAATACCGGGCCATCGCTCCCTGAGGTCGCTCGACCCGGTGCTATAATTACGCCGCGGCTTCGCCGCTATGCTTTCCGCTCAACTTCTCGGTAATATTATATGTGTCGAAGTCTACGGACGCTCCGCCGGGGAGCCGCTGAGCGGCGTTTTGTGGCAAAAGGGGGCGAAAGCGGGGCGGGAGGGCGCAAAGTGTCGGCGAAACGGCGTTGTTAACAGATGTTATGAAAATTATATATATTTTAATCGTATATACGGACAATAAACGGGATGTTTAGCTTATATTTGCATATCTTTTGTTTGTTTATACATTGGGTTAACCAATTGTGTCAAATCGTAAGCATTTTTAATACTTTTTGTTTATATCACACGCGAATCAGATGAGGAAATTCATTCTACTCCTAACAGTGCTTGTGGCGACGGCCTTCGCGGGAGCCGCCCAGGTTTCGCTGCGTGTGCAGCACGTCAACGGCGGCGAGTCGGTGTTCCTGCTCGACAAGCAGCCGGAAGTGGCTTTCCTGGCCGGAAAGCTGTCGGTAACAGTCCCCAACGAGGAGGGGGTCGCTTTCGAGCTTGACGACATCGCCTCGATCGACTTCCTCGGCAAGTCGGGACTCGAAACCGCGGAAGCGGCCGGAGGCATCACGGTAGCCGTAAGCGGCGGCATGGTAACGTTCGGCAACATCCCCGACGGCAGCCGCGTAGAGGTCTACAACGCCGCGGGCTCGCCCGTCATGGCCTCGAAGGCGTCGGAGAGCCTGACAATCAGCCGCTCGGAACTTCCCGCCGGAGTCTACATCGTTAAAATCAACAATTTCGTAACAAAAGTTTCCCTTTAACCGATATGAGAAATCTTACACTGCTTTCGCTTCTCGCCCTGGGCACTATCGCCGCCGGAGCGCAGGAGAAACTGATGCGCATATATTATGCCAACGGCGACACGGAGGTCAAGAAGGTTGCCGACGTCAGCAAAATCACGTTCGAGAACCAGGGCGAGTCCCCCGTTGACCCGACGGACCAGAAGATTGTCGACCTGGGCCTCTCCGTAGCCTGGGCGACATACAATGTCGGCGCGACCGCTCCCGAGGAGTACGGCGGCTTCTACGCCTATGGCGAGATCGAGCCGAAGGAGAATTACTCCGAGGACACCTACAAATGGATGTACTGGGACTACAACGACTGGGACTGCGACGAGTGGGAGAAATTCCTCAAGCTCGGCGCCGACATTTCGGGCACCTGTTACGATGTTGCCCATATGAAATGGGGGGAGCAGTGGCGCATGCCCTCGCAGAAAGAATGGATGGAGCTGATCAGCAACTGCTCCTGGACCTGGACCTCCGTCAACGGGGTGGCCGGAGCGATGGGCACGTCGAAGGTCAACGGCAACACGATTTTCCTCCCCGCCGCCGGCAACATGGTTGGCTCGGAGCAGACCCACGACGGCACTACCTGCTTCTTCTGGAGCTCCAACGAGGCTACCACAACCGACATAACGGCTGACGTGCGCAACTTCCGCGCCAACTTCACCGCCACCACCCGCGACTGCGGCGAGAACAGCGTCGACTATCCCGACGTAGGTTTCTCGATCCGCGCCGTCTACGGCCCCAAAGCTCCCGAGGTAGGACCCGACATGAAGGTGCCTTCGGAAAGCGAGATGGTCGACCTGGGCCTCTCCGTGAAGTGGGCCCCCTACAACCTCGGCGCCAACAGCCAGGGAACCGACGGCTCCTTCATCTGCTGGGGCGAGCGGGTCGAGAAATATTATTCCCATACCTACAACTACAAGTTCCTTGAAATTCCCGAAAGTGAGTGGCAACACAAGTGGCCCGAGCCGAAGGTGAGCCAGATTGTCGATCAGATTTCCAACACCGATGAGTACGATGCGGCGAAGTTCCTCTGGGGCGACGGATGGCGCATCCCGACCAAGGCCGAGATGCAGGAACTCGTGGACCGCTGCACTTGGAAGTGGACCGGCACGGGCTATACCGTCACAGGGCCTAACGGCAACTCGATTTTCCTCAAGACCTCCGGCTTCATGACCTACAAGGGGCTTCCCCGCGGAACGCAGACCGACGGCTACTACTGGTGCGGCGACGCCGAGGCGTACTTTGCCAACGGCAACCCCGATTCCTCCGGCGCTTCGGCCCTCCGCATCAATTCCAAGGAGCATAAGGTCGGTTCCTGGAGCCGCTCCGGCGGCATCCAGATCCGCCCGGTTCACGACTGACCGCCACATTCTACCGACCCAATTATCTATTTTATATAACGGAAGGGGCGCGCCGTAAGGGAGATTCAGGCGCGCCCTTTTTTATTCAATCAACTTTCGCAAGCTCAAGTTGAAGTGAATAAAGTGAAAAGTGAAAATCAGGCTTCGCCTGAGTGAAGATAATAGTTCCCTTGATAAAAGTATTTCCTTCACCATTCACCATTCACCTTTCACTTTATAAAATAAGCAAGTTGAAAACTTGCGAAATTTTATTTTATTTTTATGAAGCATCTTTATCTCGCTATTCTGACAGCAATGGCCGCGGCGCCTTTCGCGACGGCGGCCGACGGGCTGCTCGCGCTTCCGCTTGCTGACTCGTTCGCCGACGGCAGCCTGGCGTCGTTCTGGACAGCCGAACGCGTGTCCGGCAATTTCGACTGGGAGGCTGTCGCCAAACCGGAAGACAAGCCCTCGCCCGAACCGTTTGACGGCGACGGCGGCCTGCTCTACTACCACGCCTACCGCTCGATGAATGGCAATTCGGCGCGCCTCGCGACCGCCCCGATTGACGCGGCCTCGGCCACAGCCCCGGTTATCCAGTTCTATCTCTACCATCATCCGACGGGCAACGACCTGGTAAAGGTCCAGGTTTCGGCTGACGGAGGGGAGTGGGCCGACGTGGCCGGTTCCGAGGTAACGGTCAAGGGGGATGCTGCCGGATGGAAGCAGTATGTCGTGCCTCTCTCCGACGCCATACCCGCGGGAACGTCGCAGTTCCGCGTGGCCCTGACCGCCGTATCGGCCTACGGGTTCAATATCGTTGTCGACAACGTGCGCATTTTCAACATGGCGGGGAAGGACCTCTCGGTAGCGCTGGCGGCTGACGGGCCGATTGTGGCCGGGCGCACTTCGATACTGAAAATGACGGTGTCGAACAACGGCGCTACGGCTGTCGCAGCAGCAGATTACTCGTTGTCAGTTGCCGCTATGGAGAGACTTTTGGTCCCGACACCGGATCCGGTTGACATTCCCGCACTCGGCTCAGTGGAACTCCCCGTCTGGGTTAGAATCGACGCGGCCATTGCTTCCGAGTTCGATGACTTGCGGTTCCAGGCTATCTTGGAAATGAAGGGTGACGAGGATGCTTCAAACAACAAGCAGTGGCTTACTGTCGAGACCGCTTTCTCGGAGAACCCCTCTGTTACCGGCGTCGGCATCGAGAAAGTCGACGGGGTCGACCTTATCTCCTGGAACCACGCCGTGGATCCTGACTACGCCCCTGTAGCTCTGACGGAGGACTTTGAAAGCTACGAAGAACATTTCGGCGGCCCCTTCGGCGGCTGGGAGGCGCTCGACCTTGACGGCAAGGGTGGCAGCGACCAGGTTTATAACGCGCAGGGTTCGGCTCTGAATGTCGGCGCGATTCCCCAGGGTTCTACCTGGCGCAACCTCGTGCGCGGCTTCGAGGGGGAGAAGATGCTCTGCGTCACCGTCCCGTCGGGCGCGCAGCAGGACGACTGGCTGATTTCCCCGCTGATCGAAGCCGACCCGCAGTCGACTCTTACCCTCTCCTTCAAAATCGGCTTTAAGAACTTCTCCGTCTCGCAAATCAACAACTTCGAGATTCTCTACACCAACTCCGACGCTGAACTCGACCCGGTGCGCCCTGCGGCGCTTCTCAACGCTATGTTCGAGGACGTGAGGGTGAACATCCCCGCCGCCTCATCCGGCACCACCGACCCGATTGACCTCGAGGAAATGGTGTTTGAAGGGATTCCGGGGACTGCCCGCCGCGTCGCGATTCATTTCAAGTCGAAGATGACGAGCTATATCCCCAACGCTATGTGGCTCGACTGCCTGTCGCTTACCGAGGTCAGCCCCGTTGAACTTTTAGGATATAACGTCTATGAGGTTAAATACTTGGGGAGCCTCAACGAGGCTCCGATTCCGGCCGGTACCAACAGCTTCGTAATTCCTCAGGCACCCGATGGCGCCTTCGCTACACGCAAGTTTTTCGTAACGGCCATCTATAACGACGGCGAGGCCGCTCCCTCTGAAATTGTCGAAATCAAGGGCGCTCAGTCGGCGCTTGAAATAGAGGCCTCCGACGCCGCGGCCCCCGTAGAATACTTCAACCTCCAGGGCATCCGCGTCGCCAATCCCGCGCCCGGCACCCTCCTCATCCGCCGCGCCGGCTCCTCCGTCGCCAAGATAGTGAAAGGAGAAGAGTGAATGGTGAAAGGGAGGTGAAAATTGAAAAGTGAACGGTGAAGATAAATGTCCCATCTCTCTCAGTTATCCCATCTTTCCCAGCCCTCCCATTTCCCTTCTCCCGATATTGTAAAAGAGAAGCGAAGCGCGGAGCGCTTCGCTTCTCTTTTACAATATCGGGGCAAACAGCCTCATAAAGCTCTCCAGCGCCTTCTCCGGGAGCGGGCGGTGGTGCCATTTGCTGGGATTCACGCGGCGGCAGTCGCGCTGGTCGCGCAGAAACAGTTCCTTCATTCTGGCGTTGAACTCCCGGCTGTAGACCAGCATGTTCGCCTCGAAATTGTGCTCGAAACTGCGGAAGTCGAAGTTGGCCGAGCCTACGGTTGCGAACTCGTCGTCGATGATGATCACCTTGCTGTGGAGCATCCCCTTTTCGTAGAAATATACCTTGATGCCCGATTTGATACATTCGCTGACGTAGGAGTTGGAGGCCCAGCGGAGCATGTCGCTGTCGGAGCGCGCCGGGAGCGTCACGCGGACGTCGATTTTCGCAAGCGCCGCCATCTGCAACGAGTGGAGCAACCCCTCGGTCGGGAGGAAGTAGGGGGTCTGGATGTAGACGCACTTGCGGGCCACGGAAATCGCTTTCTGAAACACGAGGGTCATGTTGAGCCACTGGCTCGTCGGGCCCCCGGTTATAAGCTGCATCCCCATACCCGGCTTCTCGACAGGGAGCGGGGCGGGGTGTGGGTCATCAATCAGCGGGTGCCCCGTGAAGGTCCAGTCGACAGCGAAGGCTTTTTCCAGCGAGATTACCGCCGGGCCGGTGACGCGGATATGAATGTCGCGCCAGAGGTCGAACTTCCCTCCGTTGATATACCGGTCGGCGACGTTCATTCCTCCGATATAGCCGATTACGCCGTCAATCACGCATATTTTCCGGTGGTTGCGCCAGTTGATGCGGGTGCCGAACGGGGGGAAAACGACCTTGAAGAACGGAGTAGACTCAATCCCGGCCTCATGCAGCCGCCGGAAGAATTTGCGGCCGGCTTTGAAGGAACCGACATGGTCGTAAAGAAGCCGTACCTTGACCCCGGCCCTGGCGCGCTCGATCAGCGCGTCGGCCACGCGGTTGCCGATCGCGTCGTCCTCGACGATGTAATACTCCAGGTTGATGAAGCGCCGCGCCCCGGCGATGTCGCGCAGGAGTGCGTCGAACTTGTCGGTTCCGTTGTCGTAGATTTCGGCGGAGTTGCCGGGATAGAAGTCGGAGCCGCAGAGGGAGCTTGCCAGTTTGATCTGCTGCAACGCCTGGGGCGATTGGGGGAGGTCGGCCGGACTGACGCGCCCCGAGCCGTCGAGGCGGCGCAGCTTACGCCGGTTTTTGCGGGATATTACCCTCATTCCCTGGATATTGCGCCCGAAAATTATGTAGAGGACAAGTCCGACGATGGGGGCCACGAGGAGCACGGTGACCCAGGCCAGAGTCTTCACCGGGTTGCGGTTCTCGGAAACCACGACGCAGATGATACTCAGGATAATCAGGGCGTAGAGCGTCGTGACGCTGTACCATACCCACGGATTCTGTATGACTCCCTCGAACCAGTTCATCTCAATCTCGCAAATATACGGAAAAAGTTTGTCATCTATCAAATTATAGCGACAAACTTTTTCAGCACTGCTTTTGCGGAATCATATCAGCGGCGGTCAGCGGCGTGAGGCTTTGCGGAGGATGAAGGGGTAGGGGGGACGGAGGGGGACAGGGGAGGAGGCTTCCAGGGCGCGGAGGCGGCTGACGGCCGTGTCGAGCGACGAGGTTGTGGAGGCCGCGACGATGAAGTTCTTGTCGGCGTCGATAAGCAGGAAGGCGTCGGGGTAGCCCCCCTCGCGGAGCCGCCGCATCGCGGAGTTGGCGTTGAACTGCTGTTTGAACGTGCCGGTCACGATGTTGTATTCGAGCGCGGCGGTCTTGGAGGTTTCCGCGACGGTGTTGACCCACATCGCCTTCAGGGGGATGGAGTCGCCGCAGTAGACGCTCTTCGGGGTGGCCTGCTCTCGCGCGATCGCGAGACGTTCCTCCTCGGTAAGCCCCTCGTCGCGTTTCTCGAGCGCTTTCTCGTAGGCTTCGCGGTAGTTCTTTTCCGTTGTCCGGCACCCGGTGGCGATTACCCCCAGGACGGCTATGCAAATCAGTAGTTTTCTCATCTTTTGTTCTTTTATTTTTTTACCCGGATAGTGAGGGCCGTTATGGGAGCGCCCTCACAGGTTGCCGCCAAGCTCGATAACTTCCAGGTCGCGCGGTATCCCCTCGTCGATGGTGAAACGCACGAGGGTGCGTTTCTTCTGCCATCCTTGCTGTCCGGCGGCTCCGGGGTTGATGTGCAGACATTTCAGCCCCTCGTCGTACATCACTTTCAGGATATGGCTGTGGCCGCTGACGAAGATGTTGGTCTGCGAGCGGAGCAGTTCGCTCTGGATGCCGGGAGCGTAGCGCCCCGGGTAGCCTCCGATATGGGTCAGGAGCACGCGGCACCCTTCGACCTCAAATTCCAGCACCTCGGGAAAGGCGCGGCGGGTTTCCCCGGAGTCGATGTTGCCCCTTACGGCGCGCACAACCGGGGCTACCTCTTCCAGCCGCCGTATTATGTCGATCCACCCGATGTCGCCAGCGTGCCATATCTCGTCGCATCCGGCGAAATGATCGGCGTATCGGTCATCCCAGCAGGAGTGGGTGTCGGAAAGTATTCCTATTCGTTTCATATCGGAAAGGCGCGGTTGTCAGAAGTTCTGGAGTATCATTACCTGGCGCGGCTCGAAGGTCATCTCCGGCTCGATTGTGACCTCCTTGCCGCTTACTATGTCGCGGAGCTGGAGCCCGTAGGGGAGAATTTCGAGAGTGCGCTCCATCGTCACCTTGTTGTGCTTGTCAGTACCGTTGAGGAGCACCGTAACCTCCTTGTCGCCGAGCTTGCGCTGGTAGGCGTAGACGCCGTTCTGCGGCATGAAGTGTTTCAGCGAGCCTTTGGCGATTACATCGTTGGCCTCCCCGCGGCGCCATTGCAGGAGGCGCTGCAGATAAAACCATGCCTCGTTCTGCAGCTCCGTGCGCCCCTCGGGGGTGAAGGCGCTGATAGTGTCGCCGGGGAATCCTCCGGGAACGTCGCGGCGCACGTAGCCGTCGCTACCCTCTTTCGAGCCGTTCATCAGCAGCTCGGTTCCGTAGTAGAGCTGCGGGATGCCGCGGGAGGTGAGCAGGAACGCCATCGCCTGTTTCCAGGAGCCGAGGTCCTCGGGTTCTTTCAGAAGGAAGCGGTCGGTATCGTGGTTGTCGACGAAGGTCAGCACCTTCTGCGGGTCGGGATAGAGATAGTCGAGGGCGAGATGGTCGTAGAGATGGTTCAGGCCGTTCCAGGGGTCGGTCTCCTCGTCGAAATACTTGTGGCCGTCAATCGAGATTTTGAAGTCCATGACGGTCGGCAGCTCCGTGTTGCGGGGATTCATCTTGTTGCCGCGCTGCCAGAAGGCGCTTCCGGCCTCGTTGCCGTACCAGCATTCGCCGACGATGTTGAAATTCGGGTATTCGCGGAGCACTTCCTTGGCCCACGACGCCATCCCCTCCATGTCGGCATACGGGTAGGTGTCCATTCTTATGCCGTTGATTTTCGACGATTCGATCCACCAGATGGAGTTCTGGATCAGGTACTTCATAAGGTGGGGATTGCGCTGGTTGAGGTCCGGCATGGCGCTGACGAACCATCCGTTGACCGTGTGGTCGAGATCGTAGTCGGAGACGTACGGGTCGTGGATTGTCGACAGGCGGAAGTTGGTCAGCACGTCCCCTTTCGGATGGTTGAACCAGTCGACGGCGGGAGCGTCCTCGACCCAGGGGTGGGCGACGCCGCAATGGTTGAAAATCATATCCATCACGACCTTCATACCCCTTTTCTGCGTCTCGGCAACCATCTCGTTCCAGTCGTCGTTGGTTCCGAAGCGGGGGTCGATGCGGTAATAGTTGGTGGTGGCGTAGCCGTGGTACGAGCCGCCGGGCATGTCGTTTTCAAGCACGGGGCAGCTCCATATCGCCGTTACTCCGAGGGTATCGAGGTAGTCGAGATGGTCGATTATACCCCGTATGTTGCCTCCGTGGCGCCCGTTGGGGTCAGCGCGGTCAGGCTTCACAGGGTGGTTCAGCTTCTCGTAGGCTTTGGCGAGCTGCTCTTCGTTGGCCGCTCCCTGCGCGAAACGGTCGGGCATTACGAGGTAGAGCACGTCCGACGCGTCGAACCCGACATATTCCTCCGGCTTGCGGTCGCGGGCCTTGAGCTCGTATGCCACGGTCTGCCGGTTCTTGCCGAGAGAGAATTTTATATCCATTGTCCCCGGTTTTGCCTGAGGGGAGATGACGAAGTAGAGGAAGCGGTAGTTGGGGCTGTCGAGGGTGACATTCTGCGCCAGGCGCACTCCGGGATAGTTTACCGCCACTTCCGCTTTGGCGATATCCGGGCCGGTTACCATCACCTGGAGGGTGTCGTTGGCCATTCCAGTCCACCAGTAGGGAGGCTCCACGTTTGTCACAATCGGGGCTTTCGCGGCTCCGAGAAGCGATGCGGCCCCGGTCAGGATGCCGCAGGAAAATAATGTCAGTCGTTTCATGGGTTTTGAGAGATGTATGTAACGTAAGTTTTTTATGGTTTTCTTGATTCATTTCCGACTCTCCGTATTCTGACGAGGTCGAACAGAAGCGCGTTTGCCAGCGGGTCGATATAGACCGGCGAGGGCTGGAAATAAACCAGTTCGAGTTTGTTCTGTCCCTTGTCAAGCTCGACAGCAAGCTGCGTGGAGTATGTCGCGGGAAGCTGCCAGTCGTCCCCCGTGTCGCGGTGCCACCAGGCGGGGGAGTATTGGGGGAATACCAATATCCCGGCCTCGACATCGTTGGCTTTGAGCCGCCGGAGGGAGGTACGACGGTGTGGGTTGACAATGCCGAGGCTGGCGGAATATCTTACGTCTACCAGGTACACTCCCGCTTCCGGCGCGTCGAACCGGAAGCTGACCGCGCGGTTCTTCCACCGGTTCGACTCTACGATTCCTGCGGCTCTTTTCCTGTCGTTGATCAGGCGTGTGCCCGGAACAGCGTGGTCGGAGGCGCGTATTATAGTTTCCCATCCTTTGGGGTAGACTATGTGCGGGGCGGAGGCGAAGCCTGCGGGCTTGCTGTCGGCAACCCCCGAGAACTGGACCGAGGTAAGTTCCCGCGGGGCGCAGACTTTGTAGTCAGGGCTGATTATTACCTGGTCGAGTATCCCGTTGAGGTAGACGGCATAGCCGTCGTCCGCCAATGTCGCGCCGTTCCCGGAGCGGAGTCTCGCGTCAAGCGGAGTCGGCCATGCCACGGCGGGGGTAGGAGGGAGCGCGGCCGGTTGCGACGCGATGGTTATTTCGCCCGGTTCGGCTGATGGGCCTGCCAGCGTTATCGTTATTTCGTGGTCTCCCTCGAGGTCAGCGGGGATAAAGGGCGCTGCGGATTTCCCGTCGATGGTGAAGGTCGAGAGGATTCTGCCGGTCCCGGTGATTCTGATATTGAGTATAGCCCCGCGGTAACGCAGTCCTGTGACACGCTTGTCGCCGGAGAGCTCCGCCGGGACAGCGGGGTATAAGTACATCCCTTCGGGCGCGAATTTCGCTCCGAGGAATCCGCGGAGCACGAGAGAGGCTATTGGACGTACCGCCGACATTTCCGGATGGGAGCGCCCGTCAAGTAGGGCCGCTGCCCTGCGGGCTATCAGCGCGGCAACCGCAGCTGAGTATGCTGTCTCGTTGGGTGTCGCGCTCATGGCGGCCATCCACAACGTGTTTAGTAGTATCGGCGGGAACTCGTTGGCCGACACGCTGTCGCCGTTCCATCGCGGTGTCAGCATTTCCGGGCCGAAAGGACCTACTGGTGTCCTGGCCGCAATGGAGGCAGCCATCGCCTCTGAGGCTGTCCCTCCGAGAATGGCGACCGCCTGGGCGGCGTTGTCGGCAGAATGCAGCCTTACGGGGAACTCCGGGTTTCCGTAGAGCGCGGCGCCGTAGCAGCCGGAGGCCGGATTCCATAGCCTGGTGTTTACCGCGTCGCGCAGGGCCGAGGAGGGGTAGGGGATGCCTGGGTCTGTTTTGTCGTGAGCGGCTATCCGTTCGATATTTGAGAGCGCGGCATGGTACGAGGCGTTCTCCGAGAGGGTCATGTTTTGGAACAGGTCGACTGGCTGAAGCCAGTCGGGAAAAAGCGACACGGGGCCGAGCAGGTAGCGCGGCGTTCCCTCAAACAGTCCGCACCGGCGGTTGAGCGCCATCCTGAGGTCAAGTTCGAGAAGCTGCCTGGCGGCTGAGAATACCCGTTTTGTCCATCGCCCGTCACCTCCCGCGAGCGCTGTTTCCGAGGCCGCCATAAGCCATTGGGCGTTGTCGCGGACCACCGGCCAACTGTAACGGGGTAGTTCCGGCGGGATGGGGAGGTCGTTGCGCAGCCGTTCCGCCAGGAGTCCGGCGGCGCGGTCGGCGGGGAGCGGGTTTATATATAATGTATAGGGCAGGTAGGGTCTCCCTCGTGTCGGAAGCGTGTCGGTCGCGGCCTCGAGCCGGTAGAGGAAAGTCAGCAGCGGGTCGTCGCTCTCGAACAGCGGAATCCCCGGAGGAATCGGCGCGACCGTCGCTTCGGCGCTCTCCATGTCCCGGGAACGCAGTTCCGCGGTAGAGTCGGAGGTTACCAGCAGAGCGTCACCGCCGGAGAAGCTCACGCTTCCGGCGGTGATCGCGTACTGTTCGTTATGCCAGCTCCCCGCGACGGGTGCTCCCGGCCGCTCCCCGCGGCAGGCGGGAAGGAGGGCGAGCGCCGCGGAACAAACCGCTGTCAATATGCCTACTGGTTGTCTGATAATCGCTTATTTCTTGATTTTCCTGGCGATAGAGGCGGGAACCGCGTCCTTGTTGACGTAGATGTTTACGGTCTTTGCCAGGAAGTAGGGTTCGGAAACATACAGATACCCGTCGTAAACCTGGTTGGTGTCCCACGAGTTCTTCACCTTATAATAACGCTTGCCGTTCTGGTCTGTCGCGGTGCCGACGATTTCCATGCCGTGGTCGTCGGTCGTTTCCTGGCGGTCGAACATATCCTGGCGCGACTGCTGGGTTACCTCGATTTCCTCAACCGGGCCCTTGAAGTCAAACTGGGCTTCCGAACGCTCCTTGTCGGAAAGGTGGACCCAGCGCGACAGCTCCGTGCCCTCCATGTCGGCGGCGGTGCGTTCCTTGGGCATCACGGCGAATCCTTCCTTCCATTTGAATCCCCCCTCGCTGACGTCGGCCGCCCATACTACGGGATAACCTTTTTCAATAGCGTTGTCAACGACCTGCTTCATCTCCTCCATGGGGAGGTTGACCGACGGGTACCATAGCCAGTTGTCGGGCACTTCGACCGCGAAACTCTCGTAGAAGGGATGGTGGGTGAAAGATGTGATGGAAACGTAGTCGGCAGGCTTTATCGGCAGTGCGTCGGCATAGCTTCTCGGAGTATAAGTCTTCCCGTTGACGGTGAAGGTTTCGGGTACCGGGCCGAGGTATGCGTCAAGTATGGCCTCGAACCCCTTGCGCCACGCTGTCGAGATGCGTTTGTTCGGTTTCGCGGCGACAGCGTTCAGGTAGGCAGAGAGGACGGCGTCCAGCTCGCCGTGGACGTGTTTGTCCTCGCCGTAGGCGATTCCTGGATACGCGTTCTCGGGAACCGCCCCGTACATACGCCAGACGTAGGGCACGTCGGCCGTCGAGCCTCCGGCGGCGAAATTCGTCTGCCCGTAGAGGCGCATGAAGCGGTCTGCCTTGTCCAGGTAGCACTGGCGGACGGTGAACATCTCGCTGAGGTCGAGCGAGTCGCCCCCTTGCCGCAGGATTTCGTCCTCGAAGAAGGAGGTCCCGGCGAAGCACCAGCAGGTGCCGCTCTTGTTCTGGTCCTTTACGGATGTGTGCGGGATTACTTTCGTGTCTGTGAATACGAACACGGAGTCGGCCTTTACGGCGGCCGAGTCGGCCGCTGCCGGATCAGCCGCGGCCGCTGCCGCAGTGGTCGCGGCTGCGAGGGCGAGCGCCGTCGCGCGAAGGGTATCGGGGATGTATGTCATAATGAGGTTTTGTATTGCGTGGCGCAAATTTACAAAACTTTCTTGGATATTCCGCTGAAAATGCGTAACTTTGCCGCTCGATTGCCGTAGCAGGCAGTCGCGGCCCAAGCCATCCCGGAGCCTTTGGCCTGGCTCCCTGTGTGGCTCGCCGTTAGCTATTTATTTATCAACCAACTTATTAGAAGTGGATACTTTAAGCTACAAAACCATTACCCCCAACGCCCAGAGCGTTAAGAAAGAGTGGGTGGTGATCGACGCGACCGACCAGGTGCTCGGCCGTCTGTGCTCGAAGGTTGCCAAAATCCTTCGCGGCAAGAACAAGCCGTGCTACTCCCCCTTCGTGGAGTGCGGCGACAACGTGATCATCATCAACGCCGACAAGGTCGTCCTCACCGGCAAGAAGTGGACCGACCGCGTTTATCTCAGCTACACCGGCTACCCCGGCGGCCAGCGCGAGACTACCCCCGAAGTGCTCCTGAAGAAGTCCTTCAACAAGCACCTCAAACCCGGTATGCACCCCCTGTACATCCACGTGGTGAAGGGCATGCTCCCCAAGAACCGTCTTGGCCGCAAGCTCATCAAGAACCTCCACGTTTACAACGGTCCCGACTATCCCCAGAACGGACTCGAGGTCAAGGTGCTCGACATCAACAAAATGAAGTAAGTGTAACGCCTAATCTTCTGAACATCATCTTATGGAAACAGTAAATGCAGTAGGCCGCCGCAAAGCCGCCGTAGCCCGCGTTATCGTTAAGGAAGGCACCGGCGTTATCACCGTAAGCTGCCACCACCACAAGCGCCCCCTGGAGGTTTACTTCCCCTCCTCGATTCTCCAGTACATCGTAAAGCAGCCCATGAAGACCCTCGACTGCGAGGAAAAGTACGACATCGCCGTGAACATCGACGGCGGCGGCTACAAAGGGCAAGCTGAGGCCCTCCGTCTCGCGATCGCCCGCGCGCTGGTGAAAATCAACCCCGACGACAAGAAGGCCCTCCGCGCCGAAGGCTTCATGACCCGCGACCCGCGCGTCGTTGAACGTAAAAAGCCCGGTCGTCCCAAGGCACGCAAGCGCTTCCAGTTCTCCAAGCGTTAATCCGCTTCCCTCTATCGCTCGGCGGCCATGGCGGCCTGATACCGGCCTGGCGGCGTGAGCTGACTCTCAAAATACTGAGTTTAGTATCTAAATCCCGCGGATGGATCGCGTTCCCTACCTCGGGGTTGTAATCGAAAGAACGTAAACAACTCGAAAGAACAAAATGTCAACACCAACATTTGACCAGCTCCTTGAAGCAGGTTGCCACTTCGGCCACCTCAAGCGCAAATGGAACCCCGCGATGGCTCCCTACATCTTCATGGAGCGCAACGGTATCCACATTCTCGACCTCTACAAGACCGCTGCGAAGCTCGACGAGGCTGCCGCGGCTCTCAAATCAATAGCTAAAGCCGGCAAGAAGGTCCTCTTCGTTGCCACCAAAAAACAGGCCAAACAAGTAACCGCCGAAAAGGCCCAGAGCGTAGGCATGCCTTACGTTATCGAGCGCTGGCCCGGCGGCATGCTCACCAACTTCCCCACCATCCGCAAGGCCGTCAAGAAGATGGCCACCATCGACAAGATGGCTAAGGACGGTACTTTCGACAACCTTTCCAAGCGCGAGAAACTCCAGATTTCCCGCCAGCGCGCCAAGCTGGAGAAGACCCTCGGCTCCATCGCCGACCTGAACCGTCTTCCCTCCGCGCTCTTCGTTGTCGATGTCCTCAAAGAGCGCATCGCCGTTGCCGAGGCCGTACGCCTGGGTATCCCCGTGTTCGCTATGGTCGACACCAACTCCGACCCCACTGACATCGACTTCGTAATCCCCGCCAACGACGACGCCTCCAAGTCGATCGAGCTTATCCTCGACACCGTGTGCGCCGCTATGGCAGAGGGTCTCGAAGAGCGCAAGGCTGAAAAGGTTGACGCTCCCGCCGAGGAAGGTGCGGCCGCTCCCCGCCGCGAACGCCGCCGCGCGGTTCGTCGCTCCGACGATGCCGCCGAGGCTCCCGCTGAAGCCGAGGCTGAGGCTCCCGCTGCCGAAGCTCCCGCCGCTGAATAAGCCGCGACGGGTTTCTCCCGTCCGGTTCCGCCCCGAATAGCCGTCCTTGCCGCACGGATTCCCACCAGGAAGCCGTGCGGCGGGGGCGACGGCCGGAAGCCGGAACAAACTCTCCAAGTTAACCTCTTTACACAAAAACATTCTAACTGTTATCATATTATGGCAGTAACAATGGCAGAAATCACCAAGCTGCGCCACCTCACCTCGGCCGGCCTGATGGACTGCAAAAAAGCTCTCGCTGAAACCAACGGCGACATCGAGGCCGCTGTCGAAATCCTTCGCAAGAAGGGTCAGGCTGTAGCCGCTAAGCGCGAGGACCGCGTGGCCGCCGAAGGCTGCGTGCTCGCCAAGAACGAAGGCAACTTCGCCGCTATCGTTTCCCTGCAGTGCGAGACCGACTTCGTGGCTAAGAACGCCGGATTCGTAGAGCTCACCAAGAAACTCCTCGACCTCGCTGTCGAGAACCGTTGCAAGAGCCTCGACGAGCTAAAGGCTGTCAAGGTCGGTAACCTGACCGTGGCCGACCTCGTGGTCGAGGAAGGCGGCAAGACCGGCGAAAAGACCGAGCTCGGCGCTTACGAGTACGTTGAAGCCCCCTCCACTACCTCCTACAACCACCTCGGCAACAAGCTCGCGACCATCGTCGGCTTCAATGTCGAGGGCGTGGACTACCAGGTAGGCCGCGACGTGGCCATGCAGGTAGCCTCCATGAACCCCGTAGCTGTCGACCGCGACCGCGTTCCCCAGGCAACTATCGACTCCGAATACAACGTCGCTGTCGAGAAGACCAAGGAAGAGCAGGTCAAGAAGGCTGTCGAAGTAGCCCTCAAGAAGGCCGGAATCAACCCCAACCTCGTTGACTCCGAGGACCACATCAACTCCAACATCGCCAAGGGCTGGCTTACCGAGGAAGAGGCTGAAAAGGCCCGCGCGATTTCCAAGGAGACCGCTGAGGCAAAGGCTGCAAACCTCCCCGAGGCTATGATCAAGAACATCGCCCAGGGCCGTCTCAACAAGTTCTTCAAGGAGAACTGCCTCATGGAACAGGAGTTCATCAAGGATGGCAACCTGACCATCGGCAAGTACCTCGAAGAGACTCAGAAAGGCCTCGCCGTTGTGGAGTTCAAGCGCGTAAACCTCAACGAGGACTAATCTCCCCGTTTGAAATACGATTGTCGGCGCCCGGTGCAAATCTTTGCGCCGGGCGCTATCTTTAACACGCTGTTATGCTGAAATATGTCAGAAGTTTGATATTCGGGGCGGTTTTGTCCGCGGGTGTCGGTTCGTGCGCTCCGGCTTCGGAGTGGCGTACGAGCGAGGGGTCTGTATGGAACACCACCTTTAAAATCACTTATCGGGCACCGGCAGACCTGTCGGACTCGATACTCGCGGTGATGCGGGAGGTCGAGCTCTCCCTTTCCCCCTTCAATCCGCGGTCGCGCGTGTCGCTGATTAACCGGGGTGAGTCCGATGCCGGCGATTCGCTGATCTTGCGGGTGTTCGATATATCACGAAAAGTGAGTGCGGCTTCAGGGGGGAGGTTCGATCCCACTGTTTCCCCGCTGGTAAACCTGTGGGGGTTCGGTTACGATGGGAAGGGTGACGGAGCGGTTCCCACTGACGCACAGATTGATTCCGCTCTTGCCCTCGTCGGAATCCGTGAGTGCCGTATGGACGGCGGCCTGCTAATGGTTAAGAAATCTCCTGGCACGACTTTCAATTTCAGTGCCGTGACAAAGGGGTTCGGTTGCGACATGGTGGGGGAAATGCTCCGGCGCAACGGCGCGGACAGCTATATGGTCGAAATCGGCGGGGAGCTTGCTCTCGCGGGTCGTAATCCCAGAGGAGATAAGTGGCACATCCAGGTCGACGCGCCGGTTGCCGACCTGTCAGGTCGGCATACGCCGCTGTTGACAATAGCTGTCGCTGACTGCGGGGTCGCCTCGTCGGGAAATTACAGGAATTTCCATTCCGATGCCTCCGGGCGCCGCTTCGGCCATACGATTGACCCCGTAACCGGTCGCCCTTTCCAGGGGGATGTCATCGCGGCTACTGTGGTTGCCCCCGATTGCGCGACTGCCGACGCCCTCGCGACCGCCTGTATGGCCTCTCCCTCCGACGATGCCGCCGGAATCATCAGGGCGTTCCCTGCTTCATCCGCGCTGCTTGTCGTCGCCAGCGCGGATTCCCTCGTTCTTCGCCCAGTCGGCGACTTCCCTTTGCGCAAACAATAAGGGCTGTCTCCCGACAGCCCTTACCGCTTTATCTTTAACCTTAAATCTAATACCATGAAAAAACACAGTGCAAATATAGTGCTTATATCCTTTAAACGCATGGTCGGCATAATGGTTCGTAAAGCTGAAAAATTTAACCTATATTAACAATTATTTCCTCCTCATCCCGTTTAAAAGTTGTAATTTTATATCGAAAAATTTTTCCAGCCAATCGCGGCTTCTCCGGGATGTCTCTGCCAGCCGTCCGGGGCGGCGCTTTTGATTTAATATTGATTTGACCATGATACGTATCCTTGTTATTGACGACGAAGAAAACTTCTGCGAAATCCTCAAATACAATCTTATGAGGGAGGGCTATGAGGTGGATACCGCCGACAGCGCCGAAACCGCGCTCGGCTATGACCTCTCGCTGTACGACCTGATGATTGTCGATATCATGATGGAGCGTATCAGCGGCATTGATTTCGCTAAGAGGGTCCATAACAATCCCGCGACGGAGGATACCCCGATTATTTTCTGCTCCGCGCTTAACGACGAGGACGACATCGTGATGGGCCTGAACATCGGCGCTGACGATTATATCACCAAGCCGTACTCAATCGATGAAGTCAAGGCCAGGGTAAGGGCGGTGCTTCGTCGCTCGCATGCGGCTAAGCAGGCTGTCATCAAGGCTCCCAAAGCCAATTACGAGCCAGACATAACGTTCAAGACTCTGCGTATCGACCGCAACGGTAAGTCGCTTTACATCGACGGCAACAAGGTCGAGCTGACCAGGCGCGAGTTCGAGTTGCTCCTCTTCTTCCTGACGAACCGGGAAATCATACATTCGCGCGAGCACATCATGCGCCAGGTATGGGCCGGCCAGACCGTCACTTCGCGCGCGGTCGACACAAACATAACCCGCCTGCGCCAGAAACTCGGCCAGTACGGCAACAATATCGTGACGCGCCTCGGTTTCGGCTACGGATTCAAGGCCGAAGTCTGACATCTGAATACCGCCCTTATGCCCATGTTTGACAAGTTCCTGAAAAAACGCGCTTTCCGCTACCGGATGAAGCTCTTCCTGGTCGCGTTTGTCTGTATATGGGCGTTAATCGGCAGTTTCGCCTGGCTGCAATACAACCGCGACCGCTTCTCCAAGAAACGGGAGATAATGGCGCGCGTCGACCAGGCCGCCGGTCGCATCGTCGATTCATGGAGCCTGAATAACGCTGACCTTATAGATTCCTATATCGACTTCCTCAACCGTTACTACGAGGGGACGGCTCTCGGCAGCATGTCGCTTGCCGTGTATGACACGACAAACGGAGACCTCCTCAACTCTATCGGTACCATAAATTCGGAGCGGCCGCTCGGATTTGAAAAGGCTGAGGTCGATTCGTTGCGCGACGGATCCCTGGCAGTTCTGATTGACGACACGCGTTTCCCTTCCGGAGAGAAGGTGTTTTATTATTACAGCCGCGTCTCCCCTGACAAGGGCATCGAGGTAAGGGCTTACCTTCCGCTTACTCCGGAAATAAGCAACTATATAGCCTCCGGCGGCTGGCTGTTCTGGGCCATGATACTGACCGTCGGGCTGATCGGTACCTTTTTTGTTTATCTTATTACGTCGCATCAGGCGAAGAACATCAGCCTCCTCCACGAGTTCGCCCACCGCGCTGCCAACGACCGCGACTTTATCCCGATGGGAGAGTTCCCCTCTGACGAGCTTGGAGACATATCCCGCCAGATAATCTCTATCTACAACTCCCGCATGCAGGCTAACCAGCGACGGGAGAGAGAGCATCTGATCGCGCTGAAAGCGAACGAGGAGAAGAACCGCATGAAGCGCGCCCTTACGAACAACATATCCCATGAGCTGAAAACGCCGATCGGAATCATCAAGGCCTATGTCGAGATGATGGTGACCCAGGAGGATATGCCGGAAGCGGACCGCCGCCATTTCCTGCTCAAAACGCAGGAGAACGTCGACCGCATAACGGCGATGCTTAACGACCTGTCGACAATGACGCGGCTCGAGGAGTCCGGGGAGAAGATTCCGATGAAGGATGTCGACTTCTACGATGTCGTATCCAATTTTGCCGAAGAAATCAAGAACACCAACCTTATCGGGGATATGGAGTTCGATTTCGATATACCGGAGGACTGCGTCGTCAGAGGTAACGAAGGATTGCTGCTCTCCGTGCTCAACAACCTTGTGAAAAACGCTAAGGCGTACTCCCAGGGAACGCGCATGGGGATTGAGCTGTTCGGCCGCAAGGAACGCTGCTATACCTTTGTGTTTTACGATAACGGCATAGGGGTCGCGCCGGAGCATCTGGCGCATCTGTTTGACCGTTTTTACCGCATTGATGCAGGGCGTTCGCGCAAATCCGGCGGCACGGGTCTGGGGCTGCCTATCGTGAAGAGCGCTGTTAATTCGATGGGCGGCGGCATATCGGTCCGCAACCGCAGGGGAGGTGGCCTGGAATTTCTCTTTACCCTGACCCGGGTCGCTCCAGGCAAAGCGGCCGCTGACGGGAGCGCCGTCTCCGATGCGACCGCCCCCGCGGCAGACGAGGGCGCCAAGGCCGATAACCCAAACAATTGAGCGCCCAGGCGTGTTGTTGGTATTGGTGCTAAGAGGCCTCACGCAATTACGGAAATTTTTCGCCAATTATTCGGGAAAATTTCGTAATTTTGCCCCCAGGAAAAACTCCGTATGCAGACAAACATTTATTCGTTAAATATATCATGGTAAGTTACAAAGAATTAGGTCTTGTAAACACCCGCGAGATGTTCGCAAAGGCCATCAAGGGTGGCTACGCTATCCCCGCTTTCAACTTCAACAACATGGAGCAGCTGCAGGCTATCATCAAAGCTGCCGCCGAGGAGAAGTCGCCCGTAATCCTCCAGGTTTCCAAAGGTGCCCGCAACTATGCTAACGCCACCCTCCTCCGCTATATGGCGCAGGGTGCCGTCGCTTACGCCAAGGAACTCGGATGGGAGCACCCGCAGATCGTGCTCCATCTCGACCATGGCGACAGCTTCGAGCTTTGCAAGAGCTGCATCGACAACGGTTTCTCTTCCGTTATGATCGACGGTTCGCATCTCCCCTACGAGGAGAACGTCGCCCTCACAAAGAAGGTCGTTGACTATGCCCACCAGTTCGACGTTACCGTTGAGGGTGAGCTCGGCGTGCTCGCCGGCGTTGAGGACGAGGTTTCCGCTGACCACCACACCTATACCGACCCCGAAGAGGTTATCGACTTCGCTACCCGCACCGGCTGCGACTCCCTCGCTATCTCTATCGGTACCAGCCACGGCGCTTACAAGTTCACTCCCGAACAGTGCACCCGCAACGCCGAAGGCCGCCTCGTGCCTCCCCCCCTGGCGTTCGACGTGCTTGACGCCGTTATGGCCAAGCTCCCCGGATTCCCCATCGTGCTCCACGGCTCCTCTTCCGTGCCCCAGGAGTATGTCGACATGATCAACAAGTACGGCGGCAAGCTCCCCGACGCTATCGGTATCCCCGAAGACCAGCTCCGCAAGGCTGCCAAGAGCGCCGTTTGCAAAATCAACATCGACTCCGACTCCCGTCTGGCTATGACCGCTGCCGTCCGCAAGGTATTCGCAGAGAAGCCCGGAGAATTTGACCCCCGCAAATACCTCGGTCCGGCCCGCGACGAAATGGAGAAGCTCTACAAGCACAAGATCGTCAACGTTCTCGGCTCCAACGGCAAGGCTGAATAAACTGACCTGATAAAACAGGGCGCAAGCCCTTGCAGATATGACTCCGCCATACACCGCTCTCAGCGGTGTATGGCGGAGCTTTTCATTCGCGGTGGTCGTCCCGGTGTAGGGACGCGGCGTGCCGCGTATAATTTTCAATCCAATGCGGCGGCTTATGGCGGAAATGGAAAAATCCCCTGCCAGTGCTGCGTGACAGGGGATTCGTGTCTTGTCTTTGGGGTGAAATTATGGCGCTTACTCTTATTCTTCTGTCTCGATGGCCTTGGTCACCTCGGTGAAAATGTCGTCGATGGAGCCGGTGCCTTTGATGGGACGGTATTTCCCCTCCTTGATGTAGTAGTCGCGCAGGGGGCGCGTCGAGTCGTGGTAGACCTGGAGGCGGTTCTTGATTGTCTCGAGATTGTCGTCGGCGCGGCCGGTCTGCTTGCCGCGGAGAATCATTCGGTTGACGAGTTCCTCTTCCGGCACTTCGAGTCCGATGACGTGGTGGACCGTCTGTCCGCGTTTTTCAAAGAAGCGTTTCAGCGCCTCTGCCTGTGGAATCGTGCGGGGAAAGCCGTCGAGTATCACGCCGTCCTTCGCTTTCGGCTCGTTGTCGATAATCTCTTCAAGTATCCGGATCATCAGAGAGTCGGGGATGAGCTGACCCTGGCTGATATATGTCTTTGCGATTTGCCCGATGGGAGTCTTGCGGGCGATATGGTCGCGGAGCACCTCCCCGGTTGAGATGTGGTGCAGTCCGTATTTCTCAATAAGTTTCTCGCTCTGGGTGCCTTTTCCGCTGCCCGGAGCGCCGAATATGACTAAATTCATCTTTTCTTCTTGGAAATTGTACGCTGGTAGGGTGGAGTGTCAGTCCGCTGCCTCTTTGAGAACGTATATGTCGTTGAGGTTGCGGGCCTTGCCGTCGAGGTCGAGACCGAATCCTATAATGAACTTCGGCGGGATGGCGAATCCTACGTAGTCGGGCTTGACGTCGGCGCGGAGCGATTCGGGCTTGAAAAGCAGGGTCGCGATTTTTACTTCCGCCGGATTGTGCTTGCCGAGTTCCTCGAGAAGGCCGACAATCGTATGGCCGGTATCGACGATGTCCTCTACGACAATGACAGTGCGGCCCGTTATATCCTCCGTCAGACCGAGTACCTGCTTCACGTTTCCTGTGGTCTGCATCCCCTCGTAGCTCTTGAGGCGGATGAAGGCGATTTCGGCATCGGTGTCAATGCCGCGGAAGAGGTCGGCGGCGAAGGGGAACGCACCGTTGAGCACGCAGAGCAGCAGCGGATTCTTTCCCGCGTATTCTTCGGAAATCTGTTTCGCAAGCTCCTTTACTCGGGCGTCGATTTTCTCTCTTTCGATGTATGGCACAAAGGTGAGGCCGTTATACTGAACTTCTTTCATCGGGAAAATTTAGAATGTGCAAAATTAATAAAAATTCCGCATACGCTCCATCGTGAGGCTGAAAAATTATCCCGGCTATCGTGCCGTGATGTGGAAGCAGGCCTGTTTGCGCTCGTATTTGACATAGCACCGCCCCCGTGCGCGCTGCGCCTCGACTACTTCGGCGAGGAGGTTCTTGAGGTCCTCCTGCGTGCGCGGAACCGTCAGCGAGTCGCATATGAATTTGGCATAGCTGATGTCGAAGGTGGTCGCGAACAGATGGGCCGAGGTATCTACGGCGTTGCGGTTGCGGCGCCGCAGGCTCTTCACGAGCGAGCGGGTGCGCAGGACGCTTGTAACCTTGATGCGGTAGCTGCCTCCGCCGCGGGCGGCCAGGGTGTCGTTGAACGCCGCCCCTATGTCGCGGAGCAGGTCGCTCGCCTTGGGCACGAGATAGGGGAGCGAATGTGTAAGGTTGTCGAGATAGTATTCCCGGCAGGTGCGGACCGGCACGAGCTTCTCCCCGTTGTTCCAGGCATCTTTTATGCCGTAAATCGGTTCGATACCGATGCGCCGGGCGGCATCGATATGGAGATAGTTGCTGTCGTTGAAGAAGCGGCCCAGCGTAGCCCCGAGAAAGTTGATTTTCAGTTTGTGCCCCCCTGGCGGCATCGAGTCGAGGCACGTGTTGAACGGGTTGTTGGCCCGGATGGTGTCGGCCGGGGTCAGCACGGCGAGCACCTCGTCGTGCGACAGGTCGGCCGGAATCGCTTCCGGCTGGGCGCTCGAACTGCCGCGTCCCGAGCAGAGGCTTACCACGGAGGCCGAGCCCCCAACGGCGAGCACCCCCATAAAGGCGACGATATGGCGGAATTTAAGATAAAATTTGTGGCGCATCGGTGTAATCAGAGGTTTGAATGGCCTTCGATAATGTCATAGAGGCGCTGACACCCATCCTGCAGCAGGTCAAGCACAAGCTCAAAACCCTCCGAGCCTTCGTAATAGGGGTCGGGAACATAGTCGTAGCCTGCGGATTCGGGCAGCAGTTCCCCCATCGGCATTATCTTGGCTTCCGCCTCGGGGGTGGGCGCCGCGTAACGCAGGTTCGCGATGTTTTGGCTGTCCATACCTATAATAAGGTCAAAATCGTCAAAGTCCGAAGGAACGACCTGGCGGCAGCGGTGGGTCAGCTCTAACCCTCTGCGGCGGGCGTGGACGCGCATACGTTGGTCGGGAAGGTCCCCTATATGGTAATTCCCGGTCCCGGCGGAATCTATCTCCCATCCGGCCTCAGTCCCGTTCTCCTCCACTATCGCCTGAAGGACCCCTTCGGCCGCCGGAGAGCGGCAGATGTTGCCCAGGCATACGAACAATACTTTCACGGGGCGCTTCCCCGCGGCGCTGTTCAGCAGCTTTACGGAGGAGGGGCGCAAGCGCCCCGTCCCGGCTGTTTCTCTTGTATTCATACGACAAATTTACGAAAATTCTGCCATTCCGCCACATATCATATTCTCAAAAAGCCAGGCTGCGGCCGGCCGAGGTATCTTATCCGCTTATATATTATTTTTCGGGACAAACTTATTTGGCTTTTTTGTTGCTTTGGCTGATAAAAAAGGTTATCTTTGCGCCGAAAACAAACCTTGAATTTTACAAGTCTATACCATAATCAACATGACCGACACCCAACAGAGAGTAAAAACGCTCGGACAGGTGGCCGTGAGATTCTCCGGCGACTCCGGCGACGGAATGCAGTTGGCGGGCAACATCTTTACCAATGTTTCCGCCGGGCTTGGCAATTCGGTGTCAACCTTCCCCGACTATCCCGCTGAAATTCGCGCCCCGCAGGGGTCGCTCGGCGGTGTCAGCGGCTTCCAGGTTAGCATCGGTTCGGGAGTGCATACCCCCGGCGACAGTTGCGACGTGCTTGTGGCTATGAACCCCGCGGCTTTGAAGCAGAACTACCGCACGGTGAAGTCCGGCGGGGTTGTGATTGTCGACATCGACTCCTTCAAGGAGGAGGGCTTGAAAAAGGCTAAATTCGAGACCGACGACCCTGTCAAGGAGCTCGGCATCACGGCACAGGTCGTAGAGGTCCCCGTTACCTCGATGACAAAGGCCGCACTCGCCAACGAGGGGATGGACCCCAAGAGCGTCCTCAAATGTCGCAACATCTTCACTCTCGGCCTCCTTTGCTGGCTCTTCGACCGACCGCTCGAAAGCGCCGCGAAGATGCTCCGCGCGAAGTTCGCGAAGAAGCCCGCTGTTTACGAGGCTAACGCGAAAGTGCTCCAGGCCGGTTATGACTACGGCCACAACATCCACGCCTCCGTATCGACCTACCGCGTGGAGACCGACGAAATACGCCCGGGCGTCTATACCGACGTCAAGGGGAACGAGGCCACGGCCTACGGCCTCATAATGGCTTCCGAAAAATCCGGCCTTCCGCTCTATCTCGGAAGCTATCCTATCACTCCCGCCACCGACATCCTCCACGAGCTTGCCAAACGCAAGGACCTCGGGGTGAAGGCGTGCCAGATGGAGGACGAAATCGCCGGCGTATGCTCCGCGATAGGCGCTTCCTTCGCCGGTAACCTCGCCGTTACCTCTACTTCCGGCCCTGGACTGGCCCTCAAGGGGGAGGCTATCGGACTTGCTGTAATGGCCGAGCTGCCGCTGGTCGTTATCGACGTGCAGCGCGGAGGCCCCTCGACAGGCCTTCCGACTAAAACGGAGCAGACCGACCTTAACCAGGCTCTTTACGGCCGCAACGGCGAGTCGCCCCTCGCGGTCGTCGCCCCCCTCAGCCCGACTGACTGCTTCGACACGGCCTTCGAGGCTTGCCGCATCGCCGTCGAACATATGACCCCGGTAATCCTTCTCAGCGACGCCTTCATCGGCAACGGGTCGTCGGCCTGGCGCATCCCCGAAGCCGGCGACTATCCCGAAATCCGTCCGAACTTCGTTCCCGACGAGCTGAAAGCGACCTGGAAACCGTATATGCGCGACCCCCAGACGCTTACCCGCTACTGGGCGATTCCCGGTACTCCCGGCCTGATGCACCGCCTCGGCGGTCTTGAGAAAGACGACCTCTCGGGCGCTATTTCGACCGACCCCCGCAACCACGCCGTGATGGTTGAGCGCCGCCGCGGGAAAGTGGCACGCATCGCCCGCGACATACCCCGCCAGGAAGTTGTCTGCGATTCCCCCGAGGCCGAGACGCTGCTCGTAGGGTGGGGCGGGACGTACGGCCATCTCTACACCGCCGCCGAAGAACTGAACGCGGAAGGGATTCCCGTCGCTCTCGCGCAGTTCCGCTATATCAACCCCCTCCCCGCCAACACCGCCGAGCTGCTGCGCCGCTACAAACGCGTTATTGTCGCGGAGCTGAACTGCGGCCAGTTTGCCGACTACCTGCAGGCGCGCTTCCCCGACGTCGCGATCAGCCGCATAAACAAGGTGGAAGGCCAGCCCTTCCTTGTCAGCGAGCTGGTTGAAGGTGTGAAGGAGTTGTTAAACAAATAACGAGCGAAACTCTTATGGAAGAGAAAAAATATACTCAGGCCGACTATAAGAGCGACCAGCCGGTGCGCTGGTGTGCCGGCTGCGGCGACCACGCCGTGCTCAACTCCCTGCAGAAGGCGATGGCCACCCTCGGCGTGGCTCCCGAAAAGACTGCCGTGATTTCCGGCATCGGATGCTCCTCCCGCCTTCCTTATTATATGAACAGCTACGGCTTCCATACCATCCATGGCCGTGCCGCGGCAGTGGCTACCGGCTTCAAGGTAGCGAACCCCGAGATGCAGGTATGGCAGATTTCCGGCGACGGCGACGGCCTTGCGATCGGCGGCAACCATTTCATCCATGCCGTGCGCCGAAATATCGACATAAACATGCTCCTGCTCAACAACCGTATCTACGGGCTGACCAAGGGGCAGTATTCCCCGACCTCTGCCCGCGGGTTCGTGTCGAAGTCATCCCCCTACGGCACTACCGAGGACCCGTTCATCCCCGCCGAGCTCGTGTTCGGGGCCCGCGGCAACTTCTTTGCCCGCGCCATCGACGTCGATCTCGCGACCTCCCAGGAGGTTATGGTCGCCGCGGCGCGCCATAAGGGGGCGTCGGTAGTGGAGATTCTGCAGAACTGTATGATTTTCAATAACGGAATCCACGCTGCGGTTGCTGACAGAGAGTTCCGCGCCGACCGAACCATCCATCTGCGCCACGGCGAAAAGATGATTTTCGGCAAAGACCAGAACCGCGGACTCGTGCGCGACGGCTTCCTCATCAAGGCCGTGACCCTCGGCCAGGACGGCTGGACTATCGACGACGTGCTCGTCCACGACGCCCATACCCCCTCCAACTTCCTCCACCAGCAGCTCGCGATGATGGACGGCATGGAACTCCCCATGGCTGTCGGCGTGATCCGCGACGTCGAGGGCCTCACCTACGAGGCCGAAGTCTCCCGCCAGGTCGAAGAAGTAAAAGCCCGCAAAGGCTTTGACTCCCTCCGCTCCCTCCTCCTCGCCGGCGACACCTGGACCGTCGAATAACCCCAAAGCCCCAGCGGCAAGCCGCTCCCACCAATACAAAAGCCCTCCGGCTATCAGCAAGCAACTGAGGTTGTGCCGGATGGCTTTTGTCCCGGTGAGGGCAGCTTGCTGCCCGGTATCCATTTTTTTCTTTTGTTTAACCCTGATTTAACCCTCCCAAACCTATGCCCAGGGCTTTTTTCCATGACTATCGGCAGCGTTGTATCTATCATATAACCATTACCAAGGCTCCCCACGTTATGGATTTCGGCCGTTTGGTCGGCAGCGGTAGGGAGGCGGCGATAGAAAGGTCGGTTTTAGGCACAATCATCGCCCGTCATATAAAGCGAATCCCTGAGCTTAACCCCAAGCTCAGGGTTTTGCAATATATAATAATGCCCGATCATATCCATCTTCTCCTCTTCGCGACAGAGAAACTGGAATTGCCCCTTGGCAACTATATCGGTATGTTCAAAGTCAGGGTCGGCCAGAATTTACGCGACGGCTATGGCGGCCAGCCTCCTGTCTTTAATGAGGATTTCTATGACCGCTTCATCCGTCCGCGCCAACCTCTCGATACCGTCTACAATTATATCCGCGAGAACCCCTACCGGCTGGCGGTCAGGAAGGAAAATCCAGGCTTTTTCAGACTGCTAAGGGAAATTTCAATAGGAGGAACTGTTTATCAGTCATATGGCAATCAATTCCTTATGGATAATCCGTTCAAGGAAGCGGTAATAGTTCATCGGGCCAATAGCAGGGAGGAGAACGACCGTCTCGCCGCGCTTTGGCTGCATACGGCCTCCAACGGCGGAGTATTGGTCTCCCCGTTCATCTCCAGGGCGGAAAAAGATGTAAGAGCGCGGGCTGAGGCGCTCGGTGGTAAGTTTATACTGATTAGCAATGAACCATTTCCCGACCGTTTCAAGCCGACCGGCCGCGATTTCGAGCTTTGTTCCGCTGGGCGTCTGTTGATAATCGCGCCGAAGAAACCTTCTGAAAGCCCCCTTTCCAGGTCGGTATGTCTCGCGATGAACCGCTTGGCTGAGTCAATTGCGGAATCCGGCTCGCGATAAGCTATTTCCGGCAGCAGCCGGTGAGGGGGAGCGAGCCGGCGGGAGCGGGGTAGAGGAAGTAGTAGTCAATCGCGGGGGCGTTGTCGGAGGTGAAAGTCACGTCGCCGGCTTTTGTTGCGGGGCGTTCGGGAGTGTCGTCAACTTGGCCAGGCGCGGGCGAGTTCCAAAGGATGCCGAATCCTTTTTCGGTTGTGACGTAGGGGGAGGGGAGTGCTTCCGAAGTTTTGCCGAACTCGGTCAGGCTCCCTTTGAGGTTGACGGGCGTTTTGGCGGCGGGGCATATGATGGAATCAACCTCCGCGCGGCCGAACTGGAAATCCTGTTTGACGGTATAGCGCCCATTTTCGCCGGGGAGAGACGTAAGGGAGGCCGTGCGGTGTTGCTCCGCCATAATCAGAACCCCCTCGTGGTCCCAGAAAGAGACGTTCCCGTCCTTCTCGTTGAGGGCTACGTAATATTCTCCAGCGTCGATTTTGTATTTCCCTTTCGCCGTGACTCGTTTCAGTTCGCGGCCTGTCGGGCAGTTGGCGGTTTCGGGGCGATTGCCGTAATATTTCAGTACCCTTACCTGTGAAGGGGAGCAGACAATGACTTCCGTCGTGAGGGAGTCAACAGTTATTTTCGCTCCGTTGTCGGTCGGGGTGATTTCCGCGTTGGCCATAATTCCGAAGGCGGCGGAGGCGAATATGGTAAGAATCTTTTTCATGGTCAGGATTTTTTTCCCGGGCAAAGTTACGCGGAATCGCGCAAAGAACCGCAATCTGTCCCGGACAAAAAAACGCCCGGTCTCTCCTGCAGTATGAACCGCAGAATGAACCAAGGGCTATGCTCGTTGTTTAATACTGGTAGATAAGTAACTAAAAGTCATATGAAAAAGATTATGCTTTACGCTCTTGCCGCATTGTCATTGGCGGCTTGCGGTACTAAAAAAAGCGATTCCGCGGTTGTTGATGCCCCGGACGTGGTCGACGAGGGGGATGTGTATTACGAGGGAATACTTCCGGCGGCCGATGTCGACGGCATCCGTTACAGCCTCGCTCTCGACTTCGACGACGACAGCCCAGAACAGGGGGATTACAAACTGACGGAAACATACCTGGAGGATGGTGGCTCACCCGTCAGCAGTTTCTTCTCAGAGGGTGATTTTGAGATAAAGACCGGCACTCCGACCGACTCCGCCGCCCGTTACCTGGTTCTTGTGCCAGAAATCGAAGCTGGCCAGACCCCCGGCGAGACGCTTTACTTCCTCGCCGAGTCTGATTCCACCCTTACTCTCGTGGGGGCTGACCTCGCCAAACCTGAGAGTTCCGGCCTGAACTATACTATCAAGCGAGTCAACAGACTTACCCGCTGAGCCTGAAATTTCATACGGGCACAAAAAGCGCCGCGCCTCAAAATTCAAGGCGCGGCGTTTTTGTTTTGGGGTCCTTTTTAGCGGTTGCGGAAGGTAGCCGCTCCGCTGCTGGAGCTTTTGCGCAGTTGCTGGACGTTGGTGGTCGCTTTGGATGCTCCCGATACATCGATTTTGCCTTCAACCGCTTTGAGTTTGCCCAGGGAGGCGTCAGAGGCCCCGCTGCAATCAAGGTCAAGGTAGCCGGTGCTGCCCGCGATTGAAGCTTTCGACGCACCTGAAAGGTCAAGTTCTATCTTTCTGGTGCTTGATTTCGCGACCTCGATATTGGAGGCACCTGAGCAGTCGATTTCAACATTCTGGGCGTTGAGGTCCGAGATTGATACTTTCGATGCCCCGCTGGTGTCGATTTCGACATCCCCGCTGTAGCTAAGCCGTTTGGCCGAGAAGTCGCAGGCCCCCGAAAGGTCTATGTCGCGGAGGACGGGCGTGGTTACCGTAATGGTGACGGTACGGTGTCTTCCGAAATTTTTCTGCTCGCGGTCTGTGCGCCAGATTTTCAGCTTGTCGCCTCTCTGCTTGATACTTACCGCGGCGACATCCTGCTGGTCTCCTGAGATTTTCAAGCTGACGGGAGTGCCCTGCACATATATAATATTTAGGGCAGTCGATGCTTCGAGTTTCTCAAAAGATTCGATTGATCGTGTTTCAGTAACGGTTTTGGCCTCCGCCGAGGGGATGAGTGCTGCCGCGGCGAGCGCGAGCGCGATTAGTTTTTTCATACTTTACGAGTTTTCAAACTGGTTTATACTACTTAGACGCGCCGGAGGGCGGAATGTTGCATAGTATGACGAAAAAATAATGAAAAAAGAGGCAGCCGGGCTGTAAGCCGGGTTATGTCGGGCTTCCGGTTTCTCTCCTCCCCCGTAGGGGGGTGGCGACCCTGAAGGCCCGTCCCGTCATTTATCTATGCGGCCTGTTGCCAGGCGCGCTAAAGCAGCCTACCCCCCGGCAATGGACGGGCAATCCTTGAATGCCGGTATACTTGGCCTTGCAGCTCGTCAGGCGTGCGGCGCTCCGTCTCGCGGCGGAACCCGGTGGGCTCTTACCCCGCCTTTTCACCCTTGCCCCGCGTGGGGGCGGTTGTTTTCTGTCACGCTTGCTCCGCGGTCGCCCGCGGCTTTCCGTTAGAAAGGACGATGCCCTGCGCTGCCCGGACTTTCCTCATCTCCGCCGCCCGCGAGGGGCGGGAATCCGCGACGGGACGCCCGGCTGTCTCGGTTTTATGGGGCAAAATTACTAAATCTTCCGCTGACTTCTGCGAAAACGGCTCTACTTTTTCCTCTTTTGGCTGATTTTGACTAATTTTGTAATATGAAGATTTCTGCCGCTCAACGAAAGTGGATTGCCGCGCTTCGCAACGCGCGCCATCGCCGCGAGGCCGGTGCCTTTGTCGCGGAGGGCACGAGGTGCGTCCTGGAAACCCTCCCGCGTTACGACGTCCGTTTCCTTGTGGCTACTCCTAAATGGCTGGACGACAATGCCGCCCTCCTTTCCCACTGCGCTCCCGAGCCGCTGACCGCTTCCGCCGAGGAGATGCGCTCTATGTCCTCCCTCCAGACCCCGCAGGGAGTGCTCGCGGTCTATGATATTCCGCGGCTTCCCGCTCCGACGCTTCCACAACCGGGCGAGCTCTGCCTCGCACTTGACACCGTCCAGGACCCCGGCAATCTGGGCACGATAATCCGCGTCGCCTCCTGGTTCGGCATACGCAGGGTGTTTGCCTCGCAGTCCACTGTCGACCTTTACAACCCGAAAGTGGTCCAGGCGACGATGGGGGGCCTCGCCGGGGTCGAGGTAAGGTATCTCGACCTTTCCGCTTTCCTCCGCGATGCCGCGGATGCCGGAATCCCTGTCTACGGCACTTTCCTCGACGGCCGCGACATTTACCGCTCCGAACTTACCCCGGGAGGCGTAATCGTTCTCGGCAACGAAGGTAACGGGGTTTCCCCCGAAGTCGCTGCCTGTTGCGGCGAACGGCTGAAGATACCCTCGTTCCCCCCTGACGGCGATGTTGTTGAGTCGCTGAACGTCGGGACCGCCGCGGCGATTGCCGCTGCCGAGTTCCGCCGCCGTATCATTTGAAAAACCATATGGCAAAATCTAAAGAAAAAACGATGTGGTTCTGCACGGAGTGCGGCGCCGGCTCTCCGAAATGGGAGGGGCGGTGTCCGGCTTGCGGTGCCTGGAACACTATGGTAGAGGAGAAGGTGGCGTCCTCCTCAAAGGGTGCGGGTAAGCTCTCACAGCGTCTGCAGTCCCCGAAGAGCGTCGCCCGCAAGGTCTCTGAAATAGAGACCGCCGACGAGCCGCGAATCCATATGCCCTCCGAGGAGCTTAACCGCGTTCTCGGCGGTGGACTGGTTCCCGGCTCCATGGTCCTCATCGGCGGAGAACCCGGAATCGGGAAATCAACGCTCGTCCTGCAGAACATCCTCTCGATCAAGAGCCGCCGTATCCTGTATGTCTCCGGCGAGGAGAGCGCCGCGCAAATCAAGATGCGCGCCGACCGCATAGGGCGTATGAGCGACAACTGCTACATCGTCACCGAGACCTCCCTTGAAAATATCTTCGACCATATCGAACATGTAAAGCCGGAGCTGTTAGTTGTAGACTCGGTGCAGACGATAGCTTCCGACGCGCTCGAATCCTCGGCTGGAAGCGTAGGGCAGGTGCGCGAGTGCGCCGCCAGGCTGCTCCGTTTCGCGAAGGAGAGCGGGGTGCCTGTCCTCCTGATCGGCCATATAACGAAAGAAGGTTCCCTGGCCGGCCCGAAGGTGCTGGAGCATATCGTCGACGCCGTGTTGCAGTTCGAGGGGGACAGCCAGTATATGTACCGCATCCTCCGCGCATCGAAAAACCGCTTCGGCAACACTTCGGAGCTTGGAATTTACGAGATGTGCCGCCGCGGCCTCCGCGAGGTTACCAATCCTTCGGAACTGCTCCTCTCGCAACCCGACGGGGAGATTCTTTCTGGTTGCGCCGTCGGGGTGACAATTGAGGGTATACGCCCCTTCCTGATTGAGGCCCAGGCGCTTGTCAGCACCGCGGCCTACGGCACACCACAGCGCTCCGTGACAGGTTTCGATTCCAAACGTATGAATATGCTGTTGGCGGTTCTGGAGAAGCGCGCCGGATTCCGTCTTGCTCAGAAGGATGTTTTCCTCAATATCGCCGGAGGGCTGAAAGTCTCTGACCCGGCTCTCGACCTGGCGGTTACAGCCGCTATTCTGTCGAGCAACATTGACGTAGCCCTCCCTCCGAGGGTATGCCTCAGCGGCGAGGTCGGCCTTAGCGGCGAACTGCGCCCCGCCGCCCGTATGGAACAGCGCGTGCGGGAGGCCGAGAAGCTCGGAATGAGCACGATTGTCGTACCCCGCGGCTCCCTGAAAGGAGTTGACACAAAGGGGCTTTCAATCGAGGTCTACGAGGCTGGGAAAGTGGAGGAAGCGTGCCGTTATCTGCTCTCCGGGCGATAATTGCGAAAAAATCACATCCCTTTGCAACTTTTTCGTTACCTTTGCCATCTAACCATATCAGAGTTGCCTTATAAAAAGGAAAGAGATAATTCACTTGACAAAAGCCAATTCATTAATCATCATATAAATACTACTCGATGAAAAAGTTTCTGATTAAGGCGTTGATGCTGATGACAGGGTGCGTTTCGCTCCCGTTCGGCGCTTCCGCCCAGATGGAGCAGCTTCCGAAAGATCCGGCCGTGAGAATCGGAACGCTCCCCAACGGACTGACCTACTACATCCGCCACAACGAGACCCCCAAGGGACAGGCTGATTTCTACATCGCCCAGAAGGTCGGCTCTATCCTCGAAGAGGACGAACAGCGCGGCCTGGCCCACTTCCTGGAGCACATGTGCTTCAACGGCACGAAGAATTTCGAGGGGAACGAGGTCGTTAAATGGCTTGAGACCAAGGGCGTGAAGTTCGGTATGAACCTCAACGCCTATACCTCGATCGACGAGACTGTCTACAACATCTCCAACGTTCCCGTTACAAACGAGGCGGTGCAGGACTCCTGCCTCCTTATCCTCCACGACTGGGCCGACGGCCTACTCCTCCTCCCAGAGGAAATCGACAAGGAGCGCGGCGTGATTCACGAAGAGTGGCGCATGCGCAACGTAGGCCAGCAGCGCCTGATGGAGAAGCTCCTCCCGGACATGTACCCCGGTTCGAAGTACGGCTACCGCCTCCCGATCGGTACCATGGAGGTAGTTGACAACTTCCCCTACCAGGCTCTCCGCGACTACTACGAGGCTTGGTACCGACCCGACCAGCAGGGCATCGTGGTTGTCGGCGATATCGATGTTGATGCTATCGAAAAGAAAATCAAAGATATATTCACCCCCATCGAAATGCCGGAGGATGCCGAGGACCGCGACTACGAGCCTGTTCCTGATACCGAGGGCACAATCTACGTCGTGGGTGCCGACCCCGAAATGCCGAACACCCGCGTACAGATTTATTTCAAGAACGACGTGATTCCCTTCCCGATGCGCAATACTGTCGCTTACCTCGCGCAGAAGTATGTGACCGATATCGCGACCTCGATGCTTAACTCGCGTCTCGACGAAATCGGTTCCACTCCTGAATCTCCTTTCGCTGCCGCCGGTTCCTACTATGGCAACTACTTCATCGCCAGCACCAAGGACGCACTGACCGTTATAGGTATCGCGAAGGACGGCAAGGTTGACGATACTCTTGCCTCAATCTACCGCGAGTTGCTCCGCGCGATCCGCGGCGGCTTCACCTTCTCGGAATATGACCGCGCCCGCAGCGAATACCTCTCGCAGCTCGAGAAGGAGTTCAACAACCGCGCAAAAACCGAGAACGAGGACTACGTCAACTCCTATGTCCGCAACTTTATCGACGGCACCCCGATGATGGATATCGAGCAGCAGTATCCGATGATGCAGATGCTTGCCAACCAGATTCCCGTCGAGGCTATCAACGAGGCTGTCAAGCAGCTTGTCAGCGATAACAACCGCGTCGTTTCCGTCATGATGCCCGAGAAGGAGGGTCTTCCCGTTCCGACCAAGGAAGAGCTCGCCAGCGTGATGAAGGGTGTTGACGCCGAGGAAATCGCTCCCTTCGTCGACGAGATGAAGGCCGAGCCCCTGATTCCCCAGCTTCCCGCCCCCGGCAAGATTGTCAGCGAGAAGAAGCTCGACAAGTGGGGCGCTACCGAATGGGTGCTCTCCAACGGTGCCAAGGTCGTTGTGAAGTCAACCGACTTCAAGGCCGACGAAATCCTCATGGACGCCCAGGCGCTCGGCGGTACCTCCGTGTTCCCCGACGAATACGCCGCTTCGCTGATTTTCCTCCCCTACGCCCAGCAGCAGCACGGCCTCGGCGATTATACCTACAAAGACCTCCAGAAGTACCTCCAGGGCAAGCAGTGCTCCGTTAATTTCAGCTTCGACGACTACGGCCGCGACGTTAACGGTACCACTACCCCCAAGGATCTCCCCGTGATGATGGAGCTACTCTACATGGGCTTCACCAACTTCAACATCTCCGCCGACGAGTTCGCCGCCTCGCAGAACTCGATTTCCGGCTTCCTCCACAACCAGGAGACCGAGCCGCAGTACGTATTCGGCAAGGAGGTGGCCAAGGCCCTCTACTCCAACCCCCGCAAGCAGGCTATCTCGACCGAGTCGATTGCCAATGCGAAGCTCGACCAGACTCTTGACATCTTCAAGAAAATGACCGCCAACGCCGCCGACTTCACCTTCTTCTTCGTCGGCAGCATCGACCTCGATACTTTCCGCCCCCTCGTTGAGCAGTATATCGCGACCCTCCCCGGCGACGCCAAGACCGCCGTCACCAAGCCCGAGTTCGTGCCTTCCCTCGAATTGAAGGTTGGCGAGAAGATGACCGTCGCCAAGACCCCGATGCAGACCCCGCAGACCTACGCCCTGATTGTCGAACCCGCCTTTATCCCTTACACGATGAAGGACCGCGCCGCCGCTTCAATCGCGGGTCAGATACTCAGCCAGCGCCTCTTGGACAAGGTGCGCGAGGAGATGGGTGCCGTTTACTCTATCGGCGCTTACGGGTCGATGGACCGCGTGGCCGACAAGTTCAACGTTACGATGCTCTCCCAGTTCCCGATGAAGCCTGAACTTCAGAAAGAGGTGCTCGAATATGTCGAGAAGGCTTTCAAGGAGATGGAGACTACCGTCAAGCCCGAAGAGCTCGCGAAAGTTACCGAGTTCATGATTAAGAACGTCAAGGAGCAGCGCGAGAAGAACGAAGGCTGGCTCAACGGAATGGCCGGCGAGGCTCTCAACGGCGTCGATACCTTCAACGGTGCTGAGGAGATGTACAGCAAGTTCACCGTTGACGACGTTCAGAACTTTATGAAGCAGCTTAACGGCCAGGGCCACTACCGCGTGATTCTCCTCGAAGCCGAGGAAGCTCCCGCGAAGTAATCCCGATTCTGCCAAAGGTTGAAAGCTAACGCTTTCAGTATGCTACAAGGCGGTGTGCCACATTAGGCACACCGCCTTTTTGACTATAAACGAAGGTATTGGTAGAGGTCAAGAGGCACCGCTATGGTTAAATTTGGTTAAACGCATTAACTATATTGGAATTATTACTAACTTTGTAATCGTTAAAGATAAATCCAGGTATGACCACTGATAAGAAATTCTCAAACAGCGATGTCGCGACGATGCTCCACAAGGCCGGTATCCGCCCCTCCTTGCAGCGGGTCGCGGTTCTGTCGTTTATCGGTAATTACCGGACCCATCCGTCTGCCGAGGAGGTTTACCGGGAACTTTCTGCGGAACTCCCGACGCTGTCCCGGACTACCGTCTACAACACGCTGCACTCCCTGGTTGACAAGAAGCTGGTCTGCGAGATAGATATCGAACCCACTGTTACCCGCTACGACCTCGCTCTATGGGAGCCGCACGGCCATTTCAAGTGCCTTCGCTGCGGGCGTATTTTCGATGTCAGGCTCGCATCGTGCGACTCCGACCTGCCGCCGGGATTCGCAGTCGACGCCCTGGACGTGTTTTACAAGGGCGTATGCCCTGAATGTCAAGGATATAACAAGTAACTATTAACATACATTACAACAATGAAAGATCTGAAAGGAACAAAAACCGAGCGTAATCTTCAGGACGCTTTTGCCGGCGAATCGCAGGCGCGTAACAAATACACCTACTTCGCATCTAAAGCCCGCAAGGACGGCTACGAGCAAATCGCCGCGATTTTCGAGGAGACCGCGGCCAACGAGAAGGAGCATGCGAAGCTCTGGTACAAGCTGCTCAACGGCGGAGAGATTTCCGACACTATGACAAACCTCCGCGAAGCCGCAGAGGGGGAGAACTACGAATGGACGGATATGTATGACCGTATGGCTGCCGAGGCCGACGAGGAAGGCTTCACTCAGATTGCCGCCAAGTTCCGCGCTGTCGCTGCCATCGAGCGCCACCACGAGGAGCGCTACCGCCGCCTGCTCGCCAACATCGAGGAAGGCATCGTCTTCTCCCGCGAAGGTGACACCGTGTGGATTTGCCGGAACTGCGGCCACGTCGTGGTAGGCAAAAAGGCTCCGAAAGTATGCCCCGTGTGCGCCCATCCCGAAAGTTTCTTTGAAATCGAAGCCAAGAACTATTGATCGGCAGGCATATGGATCTCACTGTCCTCTATAAACTGACCTACGGGCTTTACATCGTCGGGGCGTTCAAGGACGGCCGGCCTGTCGGCTGTGTGATCAATACATGCTTCCAGGTGACGAGCGAGAATCCGCGCCTGGTGGTATCGTTAAACAAGAACAACTATACCCTGGCGGCAATCAGAGAGTTCAAGCGCTTTTCCCTGTCGATTCTGGCGGAGGATTCCGATCCACGCTTAATAGGGACGTTCGGCTTTTCGAGCAGCCGCGACACCGACAAGTATGCCGATTTCGGCTTTGACGTCATTGGCGCGACCCCGTGTGTCCGGGGTAGCTTCGCGGGGCGGCTCGTGCTCGAGGCAGAGCAGTTTGTCGATTGCGGCACCCATGTGCTCGTAGTCGCCAGGCTTCTCGAGACCGAGCAGGGCTCCGGAGTACCGATGACGTACGCCTACTACCATAACGTGATTAAGGGGAAGGCTCCGAAAAGCGCTCCAACATACCGCGCTGAGGAAGACGAGGTACCCGCTGCCGATACCAAGCGCCGTTACCAGTGCGACATTTGCGGTTACGTTGCGGAAGTCGATGGTGAACTGCCACCCGACTATGTGTGTCCTCTCTGTAACGCCGACCGATCCCATTTCGTAGAAATCTGAACCTGGCTCCATTTTGGCGCCAAACATCCTCTCATAGGAAGGGCGCTGTGGCTCGCATATTGCCACAGCGCCCTCTCTATATTCTGATGATTATGCCTGGTTGCCGCTTTTTTCGTAAATTCGCGGGTAATGAAAAAGAAGAAAAACAGAAGTACGGCGGTAATCGCCGCGGTAGCGCTTTTTGTCGCCGCGGTCGGGCTGTGGTGGATTTACGGCGTGACGCGCGGTTACGACGGTGAACGCGCCGCATGGGTGATGATTCCGCGGGGGGCTACCGAAAGCCAGGTTGCCGATTCGTTGCGCGGTTCGCTCGGCGACAGGTTCGGAACGAAAGTGGCTTCGCTGCTCGACGGCAACGCTGTCCGAGGAGCCTACCGCGTAGAGCCTGGCGAACAGGCGTGGCGCGTCGCCCGGAAGATAGGGAAGGGGAGGCAGACTCCGGTCAGGCTTACGTTTAACAACCTGCGGACCCTTGACCAGCTTGCCGGAACGATCGCCGGGAAGATGGAGTTCTCTGCGGAAGGGTTTCTCGCCGCCGCCGACTCGCTCGGCCGGGCGCGGGGACTGTCAGCCGCGGCCCTCCCGGCGCTGTTTATCCCTGACACTTACGAATCGTACTGGACCGATTCACCGGCCAAAGTGGTTGCCATGCTCGACCGCTACAGCCGTCGTTTCTGGAACGACAGCCGCCTCGGCAAAGCGGAGGCGCTTGGGCTGTCTCCTGTCGAAGTGGCGACTTTGGCCTCAATCGTTGAGGAAGAGAGCAATTCCGCCGAGGAGCGCCCTCTGATAGCGCGGCTGTATTTGAACCGCCTGAAGCGCGGTATGCCCCTCCAGGCTGATCCTACCGTCAAATTCGCTTGCGGCGACTTCGCTGCCCGCAGGGTGACCGCCGCCATGCTCGGCACTACGTCCCCCTATAACACCTACCGGGTAAAGGGGCTCCCTCCGGGGCCGATCCGCATCCCGTCCAAGCAGGGCATTGATGCCGTTCTCGACGCGCCCTCCCACGACTGGCTCTATATGTGCGCCAAGGCCGATTTCTCAGGCCGCCACGCCTTCGCTGCCGACTTTGCGACCCATACCCGCAACGCCGCCGCCTACCGCCGCGCCCTAGATTCCCGCGGTATCAAGTAATCGACTGTGGCGAGGCGTAAGCCGAGCGTCCTTGCTGTTGCGTGGAGCGAGCCGAAGGCGAGCGGCTTCCCCTCTTTCCCCCTCTCCCGGCCGCTTTTTTGGCTTTTTTAACGTTTTGCCAAACGCGTTTTTTTTCTTATATTTGCACTCATACCGCAGAAGGTGGCGACCGGTTTATCCGTCTCTCTCCGACAATTACACGGAAACCTTTGTCGCTCAACGCTTAATCTGCGCCCGCTTGTCGGCCCTTGTCCGACGCTCTCTTTCCATCAGTCGGCCGTTATTCGGTCGGCCCGCCCTCCGCAATAAAAAAAACGACATAAATGACCGGTAAATGGAATTATTTACCCCTAACACCCGAAGAGCAAAAATCCGAGGCAGCCTTGGCAAAAAGATACGCCGACTGTCCTCCCATCAGCGAGCTGCTGGTCCGTCGCGGGATTTCCTCCGTGGAAGAGGCTGAACGCTTTTTCCACCCCTCTCTGAGGAATCTTCACGACCCGTTCCTAATGCCCGACATGGATAAAGCTGTTCAAAGGCTGAACAAAGCCATGGGGTCAAAGGAGAAAATCATGGTATACGGCGACTACGACGTCGACGGCACTACCGCCGTGGCGTTGGTCTACAAGTACCTTAGAAATTTTTACTCCAACATCGACTATTTCATACCCACCCGTTACGAGGAGGGGTATGGTATTTCGTCGGAAACCATCGACGAGTTCGCCTCACAGGGGGTGAAGCTCGTGATTATTCTTGATTGCGGAATCAAGGCCAACGAAGAGGTCGCCCACGCCAGGGAGCACGGAATCGACTTCATTATCTGCGACCACCATATTCCCGACACGGAGCTGCCTCAGGCGGCCGCCATCCTCAATCCGAAAATGCCGGGGAGCACATACCCCTTCGAGCATCTTTCGGGATGCGGCGTCGGCTACAAGCTGATGCAGGCGTTCGCCCTCAGCAACGGAATCCCCCAGAACGAACTCGAGGGGATGCTCGACCTGGTGGCTGTCTCGATCGCGGCCGACATCGTGCCGATGACCGGCGAGAACCGCGTGATGACGTATTTCGGACTGCGGCGCATCAACTCGAATCCCAACCTCGGGCTGAGGGCGATTATCCGTATCTGCGGCCTGAGCGGAAAGGAGATTTCGATTTCCGACGTAATCTTCAAAATCGGCCCCCGCATCAATGCGTCGGGCCGCATGCAGAGCGGCCGCGAGGCGGTCGAGCTGCTGGTTTCCCGAGATTTCAACGACGCGCTCCGCTGCGCCCGCAACATCGACCAGTACAACAAGGACCGCAAGGAGCTTGACAAGCGGATCACGGAGGAGGCCAACGCCATCCTGGCCGAGCACCCCGACAAGGTGGCCGGCAAGAAGTCAATCGTGATTTTCAACAAGGACTGGCACAAGGGAATTATCGGAATCGTGGCCTCCCGTATCACGGAGTTGTACTACAAGCCCGCCGTCGTGCTGACCCTCTCCAACGGCCTCGCTACCGGCTCTTCGCGCTCGGTCCAGGGATTCGATATCTACAAGGCCGTCGAGTCGGCCCGCGACCTGCTGGAGACCTTCGGCGGCCATCCCTACGCTGTCGGCCTCTCGCTCCGCGAGGAGAACATCCCGGAGTTCCGCCGCCGTTTCGAGGAATATGTGTCGGCCAACATCCTCCCGTCCCAGCTTAACCCGAGCTACGATATCGAGGCGAACATCAGCTTTGCCGAGATTACCCCGGAGTTCATCTCGATGCTGCGCCGCTTCCAGCCGTTCGGGCCGAAGAACCCGCGGCCGGTGTTCCGTACGCGCGGCGTGACCGATTTCGGTACGAGCAAGCTCGTTGGGCGCCAGTTGGAGCATATCAAGCTGGAGCTTGTCGACGATACCTGCGGAAAGGTGTTCAATGGCATCGCTTTCAATATGGCTCCCCTTTTCGAGGGGATTCACGCCGGGCGCAAGTTCGACATCTGTTACACAATCGAGGACAACAAGCATAAGGGCGCTTCCGGCGCCATACAGTTGCAAATCAAGGAAATCGTGTTTTGCGACTGATTGAGCCTGACATCCTCGGGATTCTCGGGCGCTACTGGGGGTACACTGCTTTCCGCCCTATGCAGCGCGAGATTATCGACTCGGTGCTCGCCGGGCGCGACACTCTCGGGCTGCTCCCGACGGGGGGAGGCAAGTCGATTACCTTCCAGGTCCCCGCTATGGCGGTCGATGGCCTGACTGTGGTCGTGACGCCCCTGATTTCCCTGATGAAGGACCAGGCAGACAATCTCGCCGGCCGCGGAATCCGGGCATACTACCTCCATAGCGGTATGACGCCGCGGGAAAGCCGTCTGGCGTTCGACAAATGCCGCCTCGGAAAGGCAAAGATTCTATACCTCTCGCCCGAAAGACTTCAGAACCAGCGCTTCAGGGCGCAGTTGCGGCAGCTCCCTGTCGCCATTATCGTCGTTGACGAGGCGCACTGCATCTCGCAGTGGGGCCACGACTTCCGCCCCTCGTATCTCCGTATCGCCGAACTGCGGGAGCTGTTTCCCGATGCCCCGGTGCTCGCCCTTACCGCCTCGGCTACGCCGCAGGTGGTTGACGACATTACCCGCCAGCTCCATTTCCGAAAGCCCCACGGCGAGTTCCGCCTGAGTTTTACCCGGAAGAACATATCCTATATCGTGCGCCATTGCGACTTCAAGGAGCCGCAACTGTTGCGCGTCCTCGGCGGGGTGCCGGGAACAGCCATCGTCTATACCCGCTCGCGCCGCCGTACCCGCGAGATCGCTGAGTTTCTGAAAGCCAACGGGATAAGCGCCGACTATTACCACGCCGGGCTGTCGCCGGAGGATAAGGACAGCCGCCAGAACGCTTGGAAGGAGGGGAGGACCCGTGTAATGGTCGCCACCAACGCTTTCGGTATGGGTATCGACAAGCCTGATGTGAGGGCGGTAGTCCATGCCGACCTCCCCTCGTCGCTTGAGGAGTACTACCAGGAGGCGGGCCGCGCGGGCCGCGACGGCAACCACTCCTTCGCCGTCATTCTCGCTACGAAGGGCGACCGCCGCGTGCTCTCGAAAAGGGTCGCGGACTCCTTCCCGCCAAAAGGCTACATAAGAGAGACTTACCATAATCTTTGCGTATGGTTTGACGTCGCGATGGGCGAGGGGGAAGGAATGGTGCGCGATTTCGACCTTTCCTCCTATTGCGAGCGCTTCGGGGCATCCGCCGCCATGACCCGCAGCGCTCTCTCCATCCTGAGCCGTTCGGGGTATATCGACTACGAGGAGGAGCCGCACACCCGCTCGCGGCTGATGATGACCGTAGACCGCCGCGCCCTATACGACCTTGAGCTGGACCACGCTGCCGACGAGCTGTTACAGGCCGTACTCCGCACATATACAGGTATTTTCGCCGACTACGAGTATATTGATGAGGCCAAACTCGCCGCCCGCACAGGGATGAGTCTCCAGCGAGTCTACGAGACGCTGGTGCGCCTGGGTAAGATGAAGGTAATCAGTTTCGTGCCCCACCGCTCGACCCCGATTGTCGTGTTCCAGCAACCGCGCCAGCCCCTGGAGGACGTGGTGCTCCCGAAAGTGGTCTACGAGAACCGACGCCGTCAGATGGAGCTGCGCATTGGGGCAATGAAAAACTTTGTGTTTAACGACGGAGAGTGCCGCGTCGAGGGGATGCTGCGCTATTTCGGGGAGGAGAGTGCCGGGGAGTGCGGCACCTGCGACGTCTGCCGTTCCCGTCAGCCCCGCGGCCCACAGGCGCTTTCCAACGAAGAGGCTGACAGGGTCATCCTCCATATCGTTTCGCAGCTCCCCGAAGGGAGGTCGATTTCGTATATCTGCCAGGCTGGCGGAATCCCCCGCGAGCAGCTTCTTGACCGCCTCCGCGTCCTCGCCGACGAGGGGCGCGTCACCCTTACCCCCGATTTCCGCGTAATCGCGAAGAACGACTGACTTTTTTGTCGGGCGATGTCACCTTTCGCTGCCCGGATGTGTCTATATAGCGAGACAGTCTCAGAAACGACATTATAACCCTTGAAAAATTAAAGTTATGTTACAGCAGATATTAGTACCGATTTTCGTTTGCGTGGTTCTTCCCGTACTCATCGTGTTTATCGTCTTCCGTGCCGCGATGAACAGCGACAACAAGCGCGCCGAGATTCTGATCAAGGCCATAGAGCAGAATGGCGATGTCGATGCCGACCGGCTCGCCAAGGCTCTCGAAAAGCCGCGTAAGTCTCCCCGCGAAGTCCTTAACCTCCGGCTGCTACGAGGCTGTATCTTCTCGCTGGTCGGTTTGTTCCTGATTGCGGTTGGACTCGTCTCATTTGCGGCTGGGACTGAATTTGGGGCTGACCCGGTTACGGTGCCCATGCTCTTCGGCGGAGCATCCATGGCGATAGGGATCAGCTATCTTATTGTGTATTTCGTGACCCGCGGCCAGGTCGCCGGTGATGGAAAATGAGAAATGGACCGCGCGCAGTTCATATCCAGTGTGGAGGCCGTTCAGCAACCGCTCCGGCGGTTTCTGACGGCGCTCTGCTGCGGAGACAGGCAACTTGCCGACGACATCGCCCAGGAATCGCTAATCAAGGCATATCTTTCGAGCGACGGGCTGAGCGACCCGGATAGATTTAAAGCGTGGCTTTACAGAATAGCATATAACACCTTTGTAAACAGCAAGAGAGGCTCTGTCCTGACTGTCGGATACAGCGCCGCGGCCAATATCGTAAGCGTTGAAACTTCTGACTCCGCCTTCCGCTACGAGGCGCTCTACAAGGCCTTGGGGCAGCTCCCCGACAAGGAGCGCACATCGGTGCTTCTCTTCTACCTCGAAGGATATTCCGTAAAGGAGATTGCCGCAATCTCCGCAGCCTCGGAACACGCTGTGAAGCAACAGCTCTCCCGCGGTCGGCAACGCCTCCGCGACTTGTTAAACCGCTAATTGACAGTTATGGAAGAGGATAAACTTAAAGATGTATTTGAGGGATTTGACCCGGAACTGACATCCGATTCTCTGTTTATGTCGAGGCTCCGCCGCAGTATGGAGGCTGTCGAAATCGTTCGCGAGCGCCAGGCCGAGCTTCGGCGCCGCGGGCGTCGCGCGGTGGTAGTCGCCGCCATTACCGGGGTTGCGGTCGGCATACTCCTGTCATTGATGCTCTCCTGGCTCGGCGACTTCGTCTCGCGGCTCAGCTTTAACCTTCCCGGCGGTGAGCCCGTGAGCCTTAACTGGACCGTTATCGGGTGGGGCATAATCGGCCTCGCCTCCGTACTGACCTCCCTCAACGCCTACACCATCTCTCTCGGCCGCCACAAGCCCTAATCCCCAGGCATTTGTACCGTATGCGATGTAGGGACGCGATTCTTCGCGTCCGCGCCCGGTTGGTTTGTTACCTTGTTATTGCTGATGCGATTCATCGCGTCCGCGCCCGGATGGTCCATTACTCCCATACCGCCGATTCAATGAATCCAATTCTTAGAGAGTGTTTGGATTTAAACCAAATTAAACATTATGAGGCATAACAAACCCTCAACCAGAGTGTTGAAAGG